>OKRR01000016.1_pt1 | contig 149379 bp, 133 predicted proteins | sample 1601211 | NCBI WGS metagenome assembly OKRR01 (sample SAMEA3541525, study PRJEB24748) | human gut metagenome | biome: human gut; feature: human-associated habitat; material: faeces | place: China | collected 2012
ACCTCCAAACTGAGTAATTTTATCTTACATCAGTTTGGAGGTTTACACAAACTTTAGGATACTCCCTGGTAAAATGACAGATCAGCCCTGCTAAGCTAATGCTTGCAGGGCTGATAACTATTTATTCTCTCTTCTATATGCATTTTGAATTTTCTTATAACAAACCATCAAACGTACATAAATAACCTTAAGACACCACCATGCTTTCTGTCGATTGGTTCTGCTGATTCGAGTTTTTAATCGATTATGATGTTTTTCTATATCTTCTCTATAAAAACGCCGTGCACCCATTACAAAATCATACAATCCCAAAATCGTAGCATAATAATATTCCAGATTGCCCTGTTTCAAATAATCTGTTAATTTCTGTGTCCATAGCGCCCATAAATCTCTTCTTCCAATCGAGCAGCCACATATTGCGTTCGTTATAAGGCTATTACGAACATCGTAATATGTAATTACCGGACTCTGGCGATACTCATAAGTTTCATGCCACACCTGAATGCCATTCAATGCCATAGGAACCGTTCCGAGCCGAAGACCATATTCCACATCATCGCAATGAAGGAAAAACGGCAACGGCTTTTCCTTTTGCACAAATTCCATAGGAAAACATGCAAACCACCATCCCGAATACTCTCCTTCCTGCAAATTCATCCAAGGCAGACATTCCACCTTACGCATGTCCTGCATCCATCCTGTATGCAATATCTCGCTCCGATTCCAGATTTCCGTTTTCGTATATTGAATATATTTCTTGTCTGCACGAAACATTCGTCCTGCTATTACCCTATTCTGCATCTCATTTTTTCTCAAGGATAATAATGCATACATTCGATAAAACGATTCCATATAAAAATCCACATCATCATCCATCAGTAAAACATCGGTAATACCATACTCCTTATGCTGCCTTATATATTCCATTCCCTTCGAAAAGCCACCCGAGCCACCCGTGTTTGAATTATGACAGATTACCAGCGATTTCTCGTTTTGTTCCGGCAAAGAAGATGCATTGTCAATCACGCACAAATTTAATTTGCCAAAATACTCTGTTCCTTCTTTGAAAAAGAGAGACGCTTTCACTTTTTCTAAATTTTGAAGAAGCTGCTTTTCCCTGTGAAAAGTACATATCACAGTGCCAATGCATACTTCTCTTTTCGATAAAGCTTCTGTAGAAAAAATGGCTCTTTTTAACCTAAAATCATATTTTGCTTCTATCTGTAAATAGTACAATGCATTTCCTTTTTCTTCAAAAAAAATGTAATCACTTACATCTTCACGATCACAGATTTCTTTGAATGAAACCAATGTTCGTGTCCCCTCATAAAAACGATACAAAGAAATTCTTCCATTTCCACATGCCTCGAAAACGATTTTCCAATTTGTAATGCGTGTATATTCTCTCCAGATTCCGGCGTCAAACACATTCATATAAGTGTCAAAAACAATTCTTTCTCCTGCCTGCAAATGTAAGATACCATTTTTATCTGTCAATGCATTTCCCCGGAAAAATAATTCTTTCTCTTCTTCAGAAATTTCCGGATAGATTATATTCTGAACGATCATAATTACAATTCTTTCTCAGCCATATTTAACGCTGCTGCAATCACCTGATCCATGTCATAATATTTGTACTCACCCAGACGTCCACCAAAAATAACTTTATTTTCCGTTTCAGCCAGACATTTATATTTTTCATAAAGTTTTCCGTTTTTCTCGTCATTTACCGGATAATATGGTTCATCACCCGGTTTCCATTCAGAAGAAAATTCTTTGGAAATTACTGTCTTTGGCAAATCCTGTCCATCTGCATCCTTACCAAACTCAAACCATTTATGTTCAATAATTCTTGTCCACGGTGTCTTTTCATCTGTATAATTTACCGCAGCGTTCCCTTGAAAATTTGGAACATCTAACAATTCTGTTTCGAATCGAACAGATCGATACTCTAACGTTCCAAGCTTATAATCATAAAATGCATCAATGGCTCCTGTATAAATAATTTTATCCGCTATCGTATCATAGGATTCCTTATTTTTCAGATAATCGGCATTTAGCTGAACTTCAATGCCTTCCAGCATATTCGCAACCATCTTTGTATATCCGCCAATTGGGATTCCCTGAAATAGTGCATTAAAATAATTATTATCAAATGTCAAACGTACCGGCAATCTCTTAATAATAAATGCCGGAAGTTCCTTACATGGACGTCCCCACTGTTTTTCTGTGTAGCCCTTGATCAGTTTTTCATAAATATCACGGCCAACAAGTGATATTGCCTGTTCCTCCAGATTTTTTGGCTCTAAAATCCCCGCTTCTTTTCTCTGTTCTTCGATCTTTGCTGCTGCCCCTTCCGGAGTTACAACACCCCACATTTTATTAAAAGTATACATATTAAAAGGAAGTGAATATAATTCACCGTTATAATTTGCAACCGGAGAATTTGTAAAACGATTAAATTCTGCAAACTGATTTACATACTCCCATACCTTTCTATTATTTGTATGAAAAATATGAGCTCCATACTTATGTACCTGAATACCTTCCACTGCCTCCGTATAAACATTTCCTGCAATATTCGTTCTCTTATCAATTACCAGAACTGTCTTTCCTGCCTTCTTTGCTTCATGTGCAAAAACTGCTCCATAAAGTCCAGCACCTACTACTAAATAATCGTATTTCATATTTATCTGCTCTCCTTTGAAATTTATAAAACAATGAATTTATTGCTTCCGCTTCACAAGCTCTTTACGAATCAAATGCGGACGAGATTACAAGAGAAAAATGCCGTGCCCGTGAAAAATATATATGCCTTGAACGAACTCTGGCAGAACAGGAAAAAAGATTAGCTGATAAAGATGCTGCGCTTGCTGATAAAGATAAAATTATCGAAAATCTTAAAAAGCAGCTTGCTGAAATTCAGTCAGCTAATTAATATTGTGGATTAGAATCCCACCACCTTGAAAGTGGTGGAATTCTAACCCTTATGTATATGCATATCTTTTCTACAATACCATAATTCTTCTAAAAAAAACTGTGAATCAATGTGTATCGTAGACTACAGAATCAATCACCTCGAACGTACTTACATCAATAATTACAATATTAGCCTCTGCCATTGGAAGAATACTCTATAACATTTATCAAATTTTTTGATAAATTAAGCTTTCTTCATGAATGTATATTAGCATTTTCAACGAGTATGTGATATGCTCTTATTGTCCATTTGGACTACCTCCGATGTTTGGGTCTGGCTTGCGACACCATTCTCATTTTAACATAGGCGGTTTTTTATTGATATCCTCACCATTTCCACTTACACTTCACTCCCCAGCATAGCTGGGAATTAGACTTTTCATTTATTTAATTTACGTTATACTAGCTTTCCTTCTTTCTGAATTTCACGCTTTAATGAATCAATTTGGGTCTGAAGGTTTTCTATCATCGAATTAACCTCTGTCTCCCCAATAAATTTTTCCCACCCAATCAATTGGCATTCAATAACATTACCGATATATATTTGCGGTCTATTACTCTTATATGTCATTTGTACAAATTGTACTTCAACAAAATAATTACTTGTTTTTTTTATCGATAAAACTCCAAACGGAACCGGTGTATCTGCTATAGGATCAAAATTTCCTTGAACTTGCTGAATATATGAATTTTCAGGCAACTTATCAATTATTTCTTGAACTTTTACCCCTTTTACTAATTTAAGCTGTTGAATTCCACTATATACATTTAAAGATGCTGTTTTGTATGGTGCATATTTTTGATCAATTTTTTTTAGAACAAATTCCTCTGTTCCCATAGGTCTTATTTGTTTCATCAAAGCATTTTTTAACCATTTTCCTGATAATTCTTTTTCGCATTGTATAACACTGTTAACGCTTTCATAATCTATTGGAGTATTTATTATCATATCAATGTCATCATCAGATGATCTTGTATCTAATAAATGATGAAAAAGTCCCAATCGTCCAAACAGCTCTTTAAATCTATTTTCCCCACGCAACGGATTGATAAAACACGCAAACTGTTTTTCAAATATTGTCGAAAAACAGCCTCCATGATATGAATCAGTAACTACAAATTGTGCATATTTAATATACTTCAACCAATCTTCTGGAGTTTTTATACTAGCTTCTTCATATCCCATGACATTTCTTGAAAATTCAGGATGCTCAATATCATATGCACATATTATTTTGCAACCCAATTTATTTCCTACGCTATCAATAATTTTCTTTTTTTCAATATTACCATCAAGAATATATGCAAATATATATTTCTCATTCACATTTACTTGAGAATCTTCTGCCATTATATTATATTCTTCTCTATTCAACATAAACACAGGGTCTATTACTCTTGTCGAATATACTCCAAATTCTTCTCTACACATTTGCACCGCTTCATCTTCTCTATTTGATATAGAATCAAATCTGTCCAAATAGTATGCACAATAATGTTTATCTTCGTCTGTACCTTCAAAATGTGGCGCTCCTACAGATGTAGCATACGAAATTTTTCTTTTCTCAGCATCTACAAAGTCAAGAAAAAAATAATATTTATATGCATAAACCTTGGGATTCCACAATTGATCCGAACCAATTAAAAATGTATCACAACTTTTATTAAGGAACTCAATATTTGGTGCAGCATCAAGCGAATATTCTTTACTGATTTGATATTTCCTTGCACCAAAATTTAATGCTATAGGATTTCTTTCAGGTGCATTATAACCATCGGTCCATAATTCCTTTGGTTTTCTTATCATCAATACACTATATCCAGCATTTTCTAAATATTTATATAACGCATATGCTGTAAAAATTGCTCCAAAATTGCGAGCAAACCATGTAGTAACAAGACCTATATCATATGTGAAATTTTTTGACTGATATACCGCCTTGGAAAAATCCATCCTGTTAAAGTCATTTAAAAACCTTTTTGAGCCAAAATGATGTTTGAATGGTGCAAAAATTGTTTTGTTACATGTTTCTCTAACAAATGACATAGGAACATTCCTTGAAACCTCTATGGTAGTGCAATTATCATATAAATTTTTCCCATGTTCATTATTAATTAAAACAAGTGACGTACCCTTTCCGTCATTAAATGTCTTATCAAATTTTTCAATATTCCAAAAGTCTCCTATACTTATATCACCTTGCCTTGGCAATCTTGAAAACTGACAATTTTCACAATTTGGATTCAACGATAGATTAGATAAAAAAGCTTGATAAAAACTATCCTTACTTGCTCTAGTGTGTACTTCCTCTCCATTATTCATGTATATATTCATTTCTGTCGACCATCCAAATACAGATTTATCTCTAAAATCAAGTCGTTTAATTTCTTTGCAATCATAACTATCTTTTAAATATTTTTGCAATATCTTTGTTGAAGGAACACCATGGCATATCAAATCTATTGTGAATAAATTATCATTCTTCTCACCAATAAATGCATATAAACCAGCAATTTGGCATGGACAACCACTATATAATACCTTCTTTCCGTCCTTAAGCAAGTCTCTTACAATTTCATATGTATTTTCTGTATTGCTCTGTACATATTTACTATTTTGTATTCTTGACAAATCATCTTTATTATTTGTAACAACATGGCTAACATAGTAATTTTCTTTCCAAACAGCACCTACAACATAATAATCCTCTTTATCCAAAAAATCGCTTGCAATTGCACTAAAAATCCCACCCGATGCTGTTGTTGATCTGATTTCATCTTTGGACCAGGCAGCATAGCATTTTGGATTATCTAAATTTTCAAATGTATTATGCAATCTTGGACACGATGTTACACATTTACCGCAATCTATGCATTTTTTCTTATCCACATTGGCTTTTAAAAATCCATATCTATCCTCAATAATCTGAATTGCATTTGCTGGACATACACTCTTACAAGCACCACATCCATAACAAAAATTTTTGTGTACTTCTTCATTAATATTCATATAGAACTCCTTCGTCTATCATACCTGTTTTACCTCCACCTCTATTCCTTGAGTTTTAATTCTCTCCGAATATAATCTTATTTTTTCTTCATTAGGCGGCAAAAAATCTACATACTTTCTTCCCAATCTTTCATATTTCTTTTTTCCCAAATTGTGTGCTTTTAGAATTTCAACTCTATATGGAGGACATTTTTTCAATAACATACAAATATTCTCGAGGTTTTCTTCTGAATCAGTATATCCCTGAATTAATGGTATCCTGTATATCAGTTTTTTTTCACCTCTATTTTCGTATACAGTTTCTATATTTCTCAAATATTGCTGCAGATTTCCTCCTAAATAATCATTACATTTGCAGAAATCCAATATTTTGATGTCTATATATATATAGTCGATAACTTCGGTCATCCACTTCACAGCTTCTTCTGAAACAAAAAGGGATGTTTCAATACATAAACTTATCCCTTCTCTATGCAACCAAGTGCATAGGTTAGAATAATACCTATGTAGAAAAAGTAATGGTTCACCTCCCGAAAATGTAACTCCACCATTTTTTCCATAAAACAACTTATCTCTAAGCAAAATATCATATAATTCCTGTTCAGAATAATGCTTCCCCCATATACCTACAGCATTGTACACACACTCGGCCGGGTACAATTTGTTATTACACTCTACAAAATGCACACACCTTGGATTACACTTTTCTGGAATGAAATATATTTCTTCTTTCCTGTTTATATTTTCAGGATTTGCACACCATGGACAATGTAATGAACATCCTTTAAAAAATACTGTCGTACGTATTTCTGGCCCATCATGCAAACTGAATCTTTGTATATTAGTAATTAGCGGCTTCATTTTTTAGTGCTCTCTCTATCACATATTTTTGGTATTCATCTGGTAAATCCTTAAAATATGCACTAAATCCCCATACTCTAACAATCAGATTTGGAAATTTTGCAGGATTTTTCTTTGCCTCAATCAATGTACCACTATCTATTACATTCATCTGCATTTGAAATACACCAGCATTAATACTTCCTTTCATTAATTGCACAAACTTCTCTAAATTATCTCTAACGAATGAAGGTGTCATTGTAAAGTCAACTACATTTCCATTAAAACCATGCTTTCCATAATTCAATTTAGATGCAAAGTTAAATAGCTCTGTTATATTACTATTGTCATCTGCTGAAATATGAATACTATATGGCTCTTTATCAAGCCTTCCATCAAAGGTCGCATTATTAAATTGACCCATAATAATATAGCCTGGTGAACTAAGTCCAAATTTCATTTTTCCACCGAATGGATTTTCAAAATCTTCAAGCGTTTCGTCTACCCTATGAATTAACCAATTCGTAAGTCCAATCACGTCTTCCTCATTATCATCAGATCCGAAATATTTTTTTGAATTTTTTAACAACTCATATACATCATCATGTCCTGAGAAATTTTTATTTCTCATAGCATAAATTTCCTTCAAACTAAATCTGTTTTGCTCATATACATACTTTCGAATATTAATAAGTGAATTAACGCAATTTGCTAATCCAACTGACAAAATTCCGTAATTGTTGTACTTTGCACCACCTTTTGATATGTCCTTACAATTTTCCCGACAACTTTTAATAAAAAAGCTCATCAATGGATCTTTTTCCCATTTGATATTATCAGTCAAATGAGCCATATAATTAGCATGACCACACAAATGAACACTATATGTCCGTATAAACTTATCCCATGTATCTAACTCATCCAAATTTTCTTTCTTTCCTATTAAATCAAAAGGAATTGCCCAGTCAAAAACTCCAATATTGTTTTGCTCACAACTATTTCCTGGAATAAGTTCCCAACAAGCTGATGTAGTATAATTCCTTGCATCTACCTCATCATAGCCAAATTCAATTAGTTTACTTACTACCATATCATCATTAGAAATTAATGGGCTTCCTATTCCTGTGACAATGCAATCAATCGCTACTCTCCACAGTTCATCTGGTATTTCACTCGTCACACGCAATAATATCTTAGGATCTGGAAGTTTACATTTTTTTATTGCTCTGATAAATGAATATGTAATTCTGTTGCATACAAGATTATTATTACAATCAACACCACCTAATATTATAATCTGTCCTGTGTCACCTGGCATTTCTTCGCTCTTCAACCAATAGTAATTGTGCAGTACCTTAAGGAAATCTGATAAAACAGTATCAAGATATTCATCAGACATATCATCTCGAATATATTTTTCCAAAATCATGTCCATTCTTCCGAGCCCAACCTGTATATGTCGTGTCTGCCACATCAATTGATTAACTATCAGTATTCTCTGTAATGCCTCTTCAAACGTCTCTGCTTTCTGAGTCCTAATTCTATCCATCCAGCTTAATACATTTTTCTTATTTGGCAAATTACTATGGGAAACCGCTTTTTCTAATCTTATAACATAATCTGCTATTATATCTACAATGCAATTATTTTCTAAACCATATTCCCCATTTTCAGAAGTCATTTTTAATTCTTCAAGTGAATTATCAAGCAATAATGCATAATCTACTGGGCAGTTTGCCATCTGACGCAAATTGATTTTCCACGACTTATATATATCAACGCTGTACGCAAAATATTCTGATTGGCAAAAGTCAATTGTACACTCACTTAAAAGCATTTTTAAATCGCTTACTTTATCTCCTATGTTATATAATCTAGTTCCAAACAATCCCTTTACGAGGAATTTCATTTTTTCAAATTTGTTTGATTCCACTTTTATATATTTACGATATAAATTCTTACAATATGTCACATATCCTTGCGTTTTAATATCATATTTTATAAGAAAATATCTTGCAATCCTAAACGCCCTATATTTTATGCCATGTCCTTCTCTTACATCAAAAAGTTGCAACGGAGTTCCATCTGGAGATTTTATTGTTACATCAAATTTCTTTCCATCTTTAATTCCTTTCTTGATTACATTTATCTTTTCTTTTTTAAAACTTGTATTGCTCTTTCTTATTGCCTTAATTAATTTTTTTGTTTCTTTCTCATAGTTTTTTGCATCCTGCTTGCTACGCATCAAGTGAGTGCACATCCAGTTACGATAGAAATAATAAAATCTATTAATTCTGTTTTCTTCAACATTCCATATATCAACGCCTACATTAGCGTTCATATAATGATATACCTTACTTTTAGCACACAAATACCCTTCATATCGTTGCAATATTCTTGTTGAGTATTCTCCGTCATCCCCCCAAATAAAATATTCTTTAATAGGGAGTCCAATTTCCTTAATTACCCAACACGGTATGAGCATCGCAACAAATGAACAATGCGAAATCCTAATAATTCCTTCATCAGCGAATTCATTCCACATATACTCTGGTCTGCATATATTCATAAAACACGGTGTTCCATCTTTATACAAAACATTACTGGCCATAAATCCAACGTTTCTATCCTGTATAACAGAATAACTATCCATCATTTTTTCTAATGAATCTGGGAAACATATTGTATCATCGTCCATTATCCAGACAAAATCACAGCCTTCTTTGTATGCCTCCTTTGTTCCATAATAAAATCCACCAGCACCACCTTCGTTTGTTTCCTTATGGATAACAATTAATCTATTATCAATCACACTATCTAGATATTCTTTTGTTCCATCAGTACTCGCATTATTTATAATAACAATTTTATTTAGTGGATATGTTTGATTTAATAACGCATCTATTGTTTGCTTAAGCAATTCACATCTATTACATGTCACAACTACTGCATTTATTGAATATTTCATTATTTATCTCCTTTTTATTCGCATTTCTTCATTTCTTTATACTCTGTACAAACATATTTCGAATCACCAATCATCTTCAATTTTCCCTTTTCAATCCATACAACTTTTGAACAATTTTCAATGATAGTGTCCATGTCATGTGAAACAATCAAAACTGTTGCTCCACCGTGGATCATCTCTTTCACGCGCTTCAAACTCTTCTTGCGGAAAAATTCATCCCCGACCGAAAGCACCTCATCTAATATGAGGATCTCTGCGGTTTCGCCGATTGTTGCGATTGCAAAACCGAGACGGCTGACCATACCGGAGGAAAAGTTTTTTACTTTCTCTTCCATAAAGCCTTCGAGTTCTGCGAACCTGACGATCTCGTCATATTTGGAATCTATAAATTCTTTGGAATAACCGATGATAGCACCGTTTAAATACACATTTTCCTTTGCGGTCAGTTCCACATCAAAACCGGTTCCAAGCGTCAGCAGCTGCACTTTCTGGCGGTCGCACTGCACTTCTCCGCTGCTCGGTTTTAAAGCTCCGGACACTATTTTAAGAAGTGTACTTTTACCGGAACCGTTGGTTCCGATGATTCCTACAACCTCTCCCTTGTATACATTGAATGACACATGATCTAACGCAAGCAGTTCCCGGTAACTGATCTGTTTTTTCAAAAGCTGGATCACATACTCTTTGATACCGGAGACATTGTTCATTGCAATTCGGAACTGCATCGTGACATCCTTCACTGCAATCACAGGTTCTTCACCTGCACGTTCTTCCGGCACAGCCGTATTGGAATACTTTTCAGCAGCATTTTGTCCATCAGAATTCTTTTTATCGGATGAATTATCATCTCCGTCAGACTGTTCCAGTTCCGCCCGCCATGCACGGATCTCCTCCTCGGAGATATCCAGTGCCAAATCTTCTATCTCAAAATCATCTGCCGCATTTATGTCAGAGGAAGTTTCGGATTCTCCTTGTTTTAATTTGTTTTTTCTGGTTTTAATCCGATTGTTTGTTTTCCCGGATACAGATCTACCATCCTGCCTCTGTTTATTTTTATCCATATGGATAACCAGAAGAATTGCAAGAAGCATGATCACTAATGTCACAGCCAGAATGATGATTAATATTTTCATCTGATTCTGAAAGTTCTCCTGCCCTTCATTCGGATTCCAGGTTTCCAGCTTATTTCCGGTCGTGATCTTATAAAATCCGGTCTGACCTTCCATATCTATCGCATAGACGATGGATTCGCTCTGGATGATGTCAAGTGTCAGTTCCTGCGGCCACTCGCTGCACACATACGGAGACATGAAGTAATATTTTTCTCCGTTGACTGTGATGGAATTGCAGGGATACAGTTTATCTTTTTCACTGCTGTAAGCGTACAGGTAAAGGTTTTTTTGACTGTCCGCCAGATACACAAAACTGATATCTCCATTTGCTGACAGATATGCAGCTACTTCTGTTCCCTGATAGGTGATGGTTCCGGTATCATACTGGAAATCAATGTTCTCCGGCGTGTACTGGGAGAGATCCACCAGATAGTAGGTCTGCTCTTCCACTGGCACTTCCATCACTGTCGGAATATCCGAAACCGGATTCTCTTCTTCAGTTTCCGTCTCCTGACTTTCCTCCTGCGGAGCATCCCCAACCGTATCTTCACCGGAAATCGTGACATAGGTTGATGCCAGAGTTGCCACATCAAACTCTTCTGCATTCTCTCCGGCAGTGTGGATCACTGCACTCTCTATTTTTATATCTGCCGTTCCACCGCTTCGTGTCTGGAACTTTAACATGTATTTGACCTGCGCATTGACTCCGGTTCCACTTAACGTGATAACTCCGTTTTCCTCGGAATCACCACCCCCGGTGTACTCCAGACGCCTGTTATCGTAGGATATTTTGACCTCATAGGTTCCGATCTTCGAATCCCCATTCAGGTATACGCCAATCGGAAATGTCTCATTGTCGGTTGCCGTATAATAATTAGATCCGAACGTGACCGTTGCATTTTCCGCACGGATTTCCCAAGGCATTCCGATTGCCAACACAAAGAATGTGCCCAGGAGTATTATCCTTTTCCATTTTTCCCAGATTTTTAATCTCACTTTTGTATCTTCACTCCAATCTCTGCTTTTTCCTTGTACTGTTCCTTCACGGATTTTTTCTTCTGTGTATCACCATTATATTTTCTGCATCACATTGTTTTCTTTTTTCGAGAACACATAGTAACCGATCAGAAAGCTTGCAATGCCCCACAAGATCATTTTGATCCATAAATCCGTCTCCGGCCATTTCTGATACATGACGCAGTCCCTCGCAAATGCAATGTAGACAAACACCGGATTGTTTCCGATGACTTTCTGCATCATCAGCGTTGTGCTCTCATACGGATAAAAGATCGCCGACATGTACATCCAGAGTGTCAGGACGATCGAATACAGATATTTGATGTCCGCAAAAAACACGTATAGGATTGAGAGTACGTACCCGATTCCCATGGAGAACAGCAGGCAGAAAAATACATCGATTGGAAACAGTAACATCGCCGGGCTGATTTTGATCTGAAATACGACGAGCATGAGCACATAGGCGACACAGGTGTAGCCAAAGTTGGTCAGTGCGGTATAGATCCTTGCCAGAACAAATGTCTGTTTCGGAAGTTTTACTTTTAACAGCAGCGTCCGATTATCGACGAGCGCCGTCATTGCGGAGTTTGTCGCACCGGAAAAGAGCTGCCAGAAAATCGTTCCGGTCAGATAGTAGATTGGATAGTTTTCAATCGTACGTTTAAAGATTGTGCTGAAGATCATGGACATAACTGCCATGGTCATCAGTGGATTTAACACACTCCAGATCACACCGAGAAATGATCTCGCATATTTTCTTTTAATCTCTCTGTCTACAAGCTGTTTGATGACAAAGTAATATTGTTTCAGTTCTTCCTTATTCTTTCTCACGACTGTAATTTCCTGTCTGTTTTTTTTCTCTATTTTCTTTTGAGCTTTATCTTCTAGACTTTGCGGTCAATTTCTTCTGCAATCTGATAATCTGATTCAGGCTGTAATTTACCTGCCATGAATCAGATTTTGTTTCAGCCATTTGCGCAGATAGATCACATATTTATAGAAAACGGCATGCAAACGGTTTCTCGCCCTGCCTTTTTCATCCAGTGTTTTGCACGATGCGATGCTGCCCTCGATCCACGCACTCTCATGGAGTACCTTTTTCCGGATGCCTGTCATGATGAGCAGACGGTTGAGCAAATGATGGTTTTTGATTTCCTGCTCCGAAAAATCTGCGGACACTTTCTGATTGTCATCCTCTCTCACATCATCCGAGAAAAGAAGACTTCCGTATGCCTCTGCCTCAAACTGTGTCGGGTTTCCCATAAACGGTGATAGAAGTTCCTCCACATACCCGCTGTCCGCCTGCGGCAGTGATTGCTTTTTCTCCTGCAGAAACTCTTCCAGCCAGCAGATATACCGGCTGATCCGCTCCCGGTTCAGGTTTTCCCTGCTGTCTGTTACCGGAACATAGATGATTTTGTCTTTCTCCCCCTCTGTCCTGTAGGATAATATCATGCCCTCCGGTGCTGAAAACACTGCCTCAAACAGGCTGTTGCTGAAATGCACTTTTCTTTTGATCTCACCCCATGGCGTGAAGTAAAAACTGTGATAGTTTTCCCTTCTCTCCCCTTCGGGGATCTCATACAGACCAAAATAGTATCCTTCGAGCTTTCTGTCCGGCTGTTTCTGATGGAGCAGATGTTCAATGCTCTGCTGGATCGTACCAATCCAGCCGCTGTCCACTAGTGCATAAGAAACCGGTTCCAGCAGTCCCTCCTGTGTGAGATAGCCGATTGCCGTCCCATAAGCTTCCTTCGAATGGCTGTCTATATAATGAAATAAGAGCGGTATCTTTTTTAAGCGGTCTTTCAACTGCATGACCTCGTGATAATTGATGACTTTTCTGTAATTCTCCGTGTACCCGGCAAGCGCTGCGATCTCCCCTGCCTCTTTGTCTGTCAGTGCTGCACGCTGCATGATTTTTTCAAAGGTCACATCGATTCCTCCGACACAAATGCGTTCCAGACAGCGTTCCCCGAGAAGATGATATTCCGGCACACGCACCGCATATCTCGACACTTTGAGATATCTGCACTCGATGTCCAGCTCATATTGCTTACAGAGATGCCGTGCGGCAAGATACATCTGATAACCGTCCCTTGCCAGAAAGTAAAGCCTTTTTGTTCCACTTTGTAATGTCTCCTGCAAAACCCACAGCACAAACTCATAAAGTGTCGGTGCAAGCACACGCTCATAGATTTCTTTCTCGGATCTGGCTTTTTTATAAGATTGTAGTCTCTGTTCTCTGCGGTCGGTCGGATTCATAACTGCTATACTCCAATCTGGCATTTTCGGGTATCTGTTCTTTTTGAGTTTTCCACCATGTCTCACCGCGTTTTAATAACGCAACGATTCCCGGCGGGATCAGACCGCCCACAACCGGACGGATCACATAGAGCCAGCCCAATGGAAACAACAGATGCATGGCTTTAAAATTCCGGTAGCGCAGTTTTGCCTCGTTGATCCGGAAGTGAAATCTGCGTTTCTGAAAAGACTGCTTGTCCTCCCGGTACGCAAACAGATATTGCTGAATGTTATACCCCTGATACCCAAGCTGGTGCAGGCGCATGAAGATCTCGTAATCTTCGCAGCGTAATGTTTCCTTGGAAACATGATAGCCCTCATTTTCTTCAAAGAGCTGTCTGCGATACATGACAGTTGGATGAATAAATGGTGAAAACGGCAGATAATCTTTATCCGTCGGGATTTCCGGCATTTTCCGTTCTCCCCACACACCATTTTCATCAAACAGCGACGCATTGCATCCACACCACGCGTATTCTGTATGCTGTTCCATAAAATCGTATTGCACCTGAAGACGCTGTGGCAGTGCAACGTCATCCGCATCCATGCGGGCTATGTATTTTCCTTTTGCTGCACCAATACACATATTTAAGGAAAAAGCCAGACCGTGATTCTCCTCTTTTCCAATCAGGACAATCCTCTCGTCAAGCTTTTCTAATTCCCGGATGTAACCAGCAACCTGCGGATCAGATCCGTCATCATAGATGATAAATTCGAAATCTGTCATTGTCTGGTTTAATATGGACTTTACTGCTTTTTGCAGTGCCTCTCTGTTCCACTGGTTGTAAACTCCCATGATCACAGAGACACTTTTTTCAAACTCTGCCCCCATACGCTGTTATCGCTTTCTTTCCTGCGTCTCGCTGATCTCGTGATACACACGGCGCATTATTTTATCTGTCGCTTTTATGCTGAATTTTTCTGCTGTTTTTCTTCCCTGTTTCCCCATTTTGTCCCGCAAATCCTCAGACTGCTCCATGCGCAGAATGGCATGTACAAAATCCTCTGTATTTTCTGCTTTGCATACAATGCCGTTTTCTAAATGACGCATGTACTCTCTGCTGCCGCGGTTATCCGACGCTATTACCGGGACTTCACACGCAAGTGCCTCGATCGCAGCAATCCCAAGTCCTTCCCTTTTCGAAGGAAATGCAAAGCAGTCCGCGCTCTGCAACACTTCATGGATATCATTGCGGTAGCCTAATAAACATACCTGCTTTTCAAGATGATATTTTTGAATCAACTGCTCTAAAGCTGTCCGATAAGGACCTTTTCCGCAAATGCTATAGTAAATGTTTTCGTCTTTTAATCTTGCTAAAGCCTCTATGATGACTGCGTGATTTTTATTTTCAACTAATTCTCCAACGGAAACGATATGAAATCCGTTCTGCGGAATGTTTAATTCTTCTCTTTTACTGTCTCTTATTTCCGGTCTTTTCCGGAATTTATCTATATTCACACCGACGCCCGGAATCTGCTCCACACGCCCATGCTTTTTTAAACGAAAGCGGTTTGCTCTCTCATAATCTTCTTTGTTAATCGTGATCAGCCGGTCTGTCAAATGCGCTAAAAACTTTTCTGCTGTGTAATAAAGCAGCCAGTTTTTCTTCGGTGCTCCCTCATAAAAATGAAATCCATGTGCCGTGTATACAACATACGGTTTTCTCTGGGAAGCCTTCGCCGCAAGCCTTCCTACCACGCCTCCCATTGGATTGTGGCAGTGCACCAGCTCGATCTGTTCTTTTCTTATAATCTGTTTTAACTGTATAAATGCTTTTATATTTTTTGTTATTTGAAACGGACTTTTTCGGATATCAATATGATGCAAGATCAGTCCGTCTCTTTTTAACTGGGTTTGATCAATATTGTAAATAGGATTTTCAAAATCAGATGCATAATGAACGGTATAACCGTTTTCCTGTAAGATTCTCACATCATTCATTTCAAATTGCGGCACAAATCCGCTGATCGTTGTGATTATTAATGCATGCTTCATTTTACTTCATCCTGTCAGTTTCTTTTTTCGGCGGTCTGCATGACACAGACCGCCTGTTATTCCTGCTTTTGCAGGGACTACCACATGTTCATTCTTTTCTTTTTATAAATCTTAAGATTCATAAAATTAGTTGTTAAATTTAACTTTTGTTCCGCATACTGCGATACCTGCTACACAGATAAGTGCAATAATTGGTAAAACTGGTGTTGTTTCTCCTGTCTGAGCTGATGCATTGTATGCAACAAATGCGATTGGAGAAAGGGATGTAAATGTAGCTGTTACAGTTCCGTTTCCAACTGAATCCGGGTTGATTACTTCCCAGCTTCCGTCATGTTTCTGATGTAAAACAGCGATTTTCTGTCCTGCTGTCACACCGTTAACAGAGAATGTCAACTGTGCTTTCTCGAAAGAAACAGGAAGAGTTACATCGATCATCTGTAACACTTTAGCTGTAGGAGCTACTGTTGCAGCTGCCTGTGTCTGAGCTGCTTCTACCTGAGCTGTTGTAACAGCTTTTACAGTTGGAGCTGCTGTAGAAGCTACACCGTCAATAACAACGCCATCTGCTGCTACTGTAACGTTAGCGTAAGCTGTAGCCTCAGTTGTAGTTGTCTCAGATGTCTTGGTTGTTGGGCTTGTTGCAGCAAAAACTGTTGTTCCCATAGCCATAACCATTAATGCTGTAAGTACGACTGCGATTTTTTTCTTCATAACTTGTGTTCCTCCTTTCCTCACGTATTCCATGTGGTTTCTATATTAAATAAGGAAAATCCTTACTTAATATCTGATTCTACCGGTTCGTAGAAAACGTCAATGATAAGCTGGTATAAAGCATCATCATCAACATAGAACTCCTCGTATTTATCACCCATGATTGTTTCACCCTGCATGGTGTATAAATGGCTGATATCAAAGTTGTATCCTAAAGCCTCCGAAGCGAGGTATGTAAATTTCGTAATGTCAATATCTGTCACCATGTATTTGGATATGGTGTTGTATAAATCCACCGCAATGGATGGATTTGTGACTGCCTTGTTTTTTGCCTGTGCAATAAACGTGGTCAGGAATTGTTTCTGGCGCTCTAAACGCAGGGAAGAGCTGTTAAACACATTTTCATTTCTTCCGCGCACATACCAGTAAGCCTGATGTCCGGTCAGCGTCACTTCATCTCCCTCATGCAGATCCATGTCATATTCCGGATAGATCACGTCATCTAAAACGGTCACCTGCACACCGCCGACTGCATCATTTAACGCCGGGATTGCTCCCATGTTGATTGCCGCATAACCGCTGATCGGCAGGTTATAAAACAGTCTTGACACCGCCGCAACACTTCTCTCACAGCTTAATTCCATGCCGTCACCATAGCCGTGCTGCAAGGTAATCTGTTTGGTATACTGCCCCATGTAAACACCGTCCTCGTCATAGACATCCACCAGTGCCATGGCATTCCTATTGATTGCAATAATCGAAACGGATTTGTCATGCGGGTTCATGACTGCAAGAAACATTGCATCTGCCTGTCCTCCGCTCAATCCGTCTTTTGCTTTTTTTACAACATCATCGCTGTCTACTCCCATTACAAGGAAAGTCATAATGTCCTCATTGTATGCATAGACCTGTCCGTTGTAGCGGACCCAGCCGTCCTGCCAACCTTCTTCCGTGGATTCTGTCGATTCCAGCACCGGTGCTTCGCCGACCGTTGTTTTTCTGATTCCGCTTTTTCCAAGTGCCCTTAACACTCCAAATGCAATAAGTGCAAAAAGAATCAGGCATATCAGTACAATTCCCACGATCTTTATGATCTTTATCCATGTTTTCTGTTGTTTTTTTGTCTGTTCTGTACTTTTTTGTTTATTCATTCAGTAAAACTCCCTGTACAAGATATCGCATGTTTTTCTCCCCGGAAACGCAAGTCGACAATGTGGCAATGCGGTTGTCTGCATTGACCGTAACATCCTGCCTGATGTTCGCGTTCATATCCCGGATCTCAAATATCTGATCCAGATAGTTTTGGAAAATTTCCGGATTCTCCAGATCAAAGTTGTAAATCAGATGAATTGCATTGTATTTATACGCGGCAAAAATCTCATATACATAAGTTTTATCTTCCGTATATATATAGAAGTAAGGATTCTCCTCAAACACCTGCTGATCCTCAAAATTATGTAAGGATGCAAACATGCTTCCATTTTTCATGTTATGACCGTATAAAACAGTATTCGGATCGGTGAAATCTTTCGTGTTCACGCTCTCCGAGTAAATACAGCCCGGAAGCCCTTTTGATCCGTCCATATTGTGTTCCAGATAATAAGTATCATCCTCCGGGTGCTGTAACACCGGGTAATCAACATTAGTTCCCGGCACATAGATCCAGGCATACACATCGCTGTTCTCTTCCTGCAAAGCTGCAAAATCAATGTTTTTCTCAGGAATTACAATACCAAGGCTTTTTAAAACATCCGTCTCCTCCTCCGTTTCCGGCTGTACTGCTTCCTCAGTTGACGGTGCCTGCTCCATTTCCTGTTCCAGTAAAACCTCGTAATATTCCTGCTGGTTTTTCTGCTGATATTTTTGGATTCCAATGATAATTAGACATACGGCAAGAACGATGCCAAAAATGATTAATAATATTTTCCAAATAAAATTTTTCTGATTTCTTCTGTTCTTCATAACTTCATCCTGTATGTTTTAAACATATTTTATATTCGTGTTTTAAACAATCTTTATATTACACACATCATTTGATTATGTCAACAGAAGAAACTTACAGTTTTCGCTCTTATCTTTTCATTTTTTTGTTCATTATCACATTTATAACGTATTCATAAATCACTTTTTAAACGCACTCTTAAATTACGTTTCCATTGTGTTCTATTTCTACCCTTTATTCGCAAGAATATGATACAGAGAATTACAAACAATACACCTGAGAGAAAGGGGATTTTTATGAACCGAAAAAGAGATGCCTATGACCGCTTAGCTGTTGGAGAACGTATCCGGAAAAAGAGAATCCAGTTAGGATTTTCACAGGATGAAGTTGCCGAGCGGATCGACCGCGCGCCAAAATACTGCTCCGATATTGAACGCGGCACCTGTGGAATGTCTACTGAAACCATGCTTGCTATTTCCGACTGCCTTGATATCAGCCTTGATTATATGATGTTCGGCGAACAGACGGACGAAGAAGCAAAACGTCAGGAAGATGATGAACTTGCTATCGTACACATTCTTTCCCGCTGTACCACACAGCAGAGAGAATACGCCATACGTCTTTTAAAATTATATATTGCATCTATGCAGATTTCTTAGAATCCGTTATAATGAACCATGCGCCTGGTAATATCAGGCAGATTTTTATGGATAACCGCAGCTTATGCAGACGCATCCACAGCATTGCAATTATCCAGATTATTCAGAATAAAAGAGGTACACAAAATGGCTCTTGATGGATTTGTGATTTCCAATATCGTATATGAATTAAACCAGACAATTTTAAATGCAAAGATCAGTAAGATCGCACAGCCGGAAAATGACGAACTGCTCTTTACCTGTAAAGGAAGCAATGGACAGTTCCGGCTTGCCATGTCCGCAAGCGCATCGCTTCCATTCCTTTATCTGACGGATCAGAACAAACCAAGTCCTATGACTGCGCCGAATTTCTGTATGGTACTGCGCAAGCATATTGCAAACGGAAGGATTGTAAAGATATATCAGCCGCATATGGAGCGAATTATCCATTTTGATATTGAACACTTAGATGAAATGGGGGATCTTTGCCAAAAAACTCTGATTGTAGAGCTCATGGGAAAGCACAGTAATATTATTTTCTGCAACAGTGACGGAAAGATTATTGACAGCATCAAGCATATCTCTTCCATGATGAGTTCTCTGCGTGAGGTTCTCCCGGGACGCGACTATTGTATCCCGGCCACGCAGGAGGATCGTCTGAATCCGTTGGAAGTGACCGAGGAAGCTTTTATGGATGTCGTGATGAAGAAACCGACTTCTATTACAAAAGCGCTCTACTCCTCTTTCACCGGACTTAGTCCGCTGATTGCTTCCGAGATCTGCCACCGCAGTTCCATTGACGGAGATATGCCTGTGGATTCGTTGGATGATGACGGCAAGAAACATTTATTTAACAATCTCTCGTGGATCGCGGATGATGTAAAAAATCACGACTACCAGCCAAACATTATTTTTAATGGAAAAGAACCAGTCGATTTTTCCTGTATCGAGCTCACGCAGTTTGCAGACTATGAGGCGAAAAAATTTGATTCTGTCTCACAGGTATTAGAGGAATACTACGCTTCTAAGAATGTGTATACAAGAATCCGGCAAAAATCTGTAGACTTAAGAAAGATTGTTTCCACCGCATTAGACCGCAACCGCAAGAAATACCAGTTACAGGAAAAACAGTTAAAAGACACTGAAAAAAGGGAAAAATACAAAGTCTATGGCGAACTGATCCACACTTATGGCTATGGTTTAGAGGAAGGTGCAAAGAAACTGGATGCATTGAATTATTACACGAATGAGATGATCTCAATTCCTCTGGATTCCCAGTTAGACGCCAAGGGCAACGCACAAAAGTACTTTGACAAATATAACAAATTAAAACGTACTTACGAGGCACTTACTACATTGACCGAGGAAACGAAAACAGAGATTGCGCATCTCGAAAGTATCTCCACAGCGTTGGATATTGCGCTCACCGAAGACGATCTTGTGCAGATCAAGGAAGAACTCATTGAATACGGCTATATCAAGCGTAAAAAGACCGATAAAAAAGCCAAAATCAAAAGCAGACCATTCCACTACCGCTCCACCGACGGCTATGATATTTATGTTGGAAAAAATAATTATCAGAACGACGAACTTACTTTCAAGTTTGCAACCGGAAATGACTGGTGGTTTCATGCAAAAGGCATGCCTGGTTCCCACGTCATCGTAAAATCCAACAATGAAGAATTGCCGGACCGCGTTTTCGAGGAAGCCGGCATGCTCGCCGGATATTATTCCAAGGGACGCGAAGATGAAAAAGTGGAGATTGATTACTTGCAGAAGAAAAATGTCAAAAAACCGAATGGCGCTGCACCGGGATTTGTTGTTTATTACACAAATTATTCTCTTACAATCCACCCGGACATTTCGGGTTTGACACTGATTTCAGACTAAAAAACAGCAGGTTCATTAGAACCTGCTATTTTTTTATTTCCAGAACACCCTGCCACCAAAATCTTCCGCCATTTTGATACAGCCCTGATAAGAAGCAAGATCATGAAAGTTCTCTGGATTATGTGCATCTACTCCAATGATAAACTCATTGCCATTTTCTGCACCAATCTTCACAAACCTGCGATCCGGATAATTGCACAACTCCCGGAAACCATTCACATTAATTTCAATTGGAATCTGCTCCTCTTTTAATCTGTCTGCAAGCTTTTTCATGTACTTTGTATACAATGCTTCATCTCCGGTGAAGTTTACGATATCCGGGTGTGCCACCATATTAAAATATCCGGTATCCAGCGCATTTGTCAACAGATCTACATAGCTTTTCAGATGCATTTCATCCGTCCAGTTTTGCCTTACACTAATAAAACGTTCATTTTCATAGAAAAAATGCTGTGCCAAAAGCAGATAATCCATTGGATACTGTCTGATTTCTTCAATTGTCGGCTCAAAAATCCCCGGAAAATATTCCATTTCCAGCGCGAGGAAAATGGCAATATCATCCTTGTATTCTTTCTTCAAAGCTTTGATCGTATTGACATATCCCTCAAGTTCCGACATTTTCATCCGGATATGCGAAACGTATCCATTTTTGAATAAATAAGGGGAATGATCCGAAAATCCAAGCACCTCAAAACCTTCGCTGATTGCCTGCTCCACATATTCACGTTCCTCTCCAGTCGCATGCTGACAACGCACTGTATGAGAATGAAAATTACACTTTTTTTCTTTATAATCATTCATGTCAAAATCAAAATATCGTTTCATTTTTCTGCACTTCCTTATAAATTTCTTCGATGAGCAAAGCGAATGTGTAACAGAACAATTTGAGTAAACAAGTCTCATCCTGTTATTTTAACATAGCATCCATGAGTTCGACAAATATTTGTTTCAATTTTTCATAAGAATCCCCGGCAGCATTTGTAAACATAAACTTGTAAGCGCTTACATATTTATTTTTATTTTAAATGAAATAATTGGTTTTATTACAAAAAACTGCATGTGTATTTCCACCGGAAAATCATATACTATCACTGAACAAACAAAAAGAAATTTTTGAATGTTCTTAAAATAAACCAGAGCACAACTACAAATGATTTCGAAAAACAAAGGAGGAAATGTCCTCTGCTCCTGCAAGGGCAGTCGCATTTTTCTTCGAAAAACAAAGGAGGACACACCATGTCAAATCGTTCATCTAACAAAGCAGCCGTTCCAGAAGCAAAAAGTGCCTTAGACCGCTTCAAGTATGAGGTGGCAGGCGAACTCGGAGTACCATTAAAAGATGGATACAACGGTGACTTAACTTCCAGACAGAATGGTTCTGTCGGCGGCTATATGGTTAAGAAAATGATTGAAGCACAGGAGCAGCAGATGGCAGGGAAATAGGATTTCCCGAAAATAAATTTTCCGGAAAAGCATTTTCCGTGTTGTCGAAAAAAGAGTCTCGAAATGATTCGGGGCTCTTTTTCCTTGCACTTTTGTATTTTTCTATTTTATGTTTTATATTATAAATTCAATTTGTTTCTCTGATCTGCCAGAAATAGTTCGAGATAATCTTTCAGATTTTTATGGTCTTCCTGCGAAAGATCCGGGTCATTGCCAAGGATATCAGCAACTTCCTCACTCGCCCGCTGCATGATATATGCATCCTGATAAATGTCCGCAAGTGCAAACTGCATCTCTCCGGACTGTCGGATACCAAAGAAATCACCCGGTCCGCGCAGCTTCAAATCTTCACTTGCAATCTTGAATCCGTCATTCGATTTGTTTAAAATATCAAGACGCTTTTGTGATTCTTTGGAATCACTGCAGTTTACCATGATACAATAAGATTGCACATCTCCACGTCCGACACGTCCTCGGAGCTGGTGAAGCTGTGCAAGACCAAAATGTTCCGCATTTTCGATCATCATAACCGTTGCATTTGGAACATTCACCCCAACCTCTACAACTGTAGTTGATACCAGCACCTGTATCTCATTCGCTGCAAACCGCTCCATAACATCATTTTTCTGGGCCGGTTTCATCTGACCATGCAAAAGTCCGATTTCAATCGTATCCGGCAGTTCCTCTTTCAAACGCTTCGCATAGTCTGTGACATTCTCTGCCTCCATATTCTCGCTCTCTTCCACCAACGGACAGATCACATACGCCTGATGACCGGCAGCCACTTCCTTTTCGATAAACTGATACGCTTTCGGGCGATACCTTGTGTCCACCACACAGTTTTTGATTGGCAGACGCTTTGCAGGCACCTCATCCACCACCGAAATATCCAGATCACCATATAAAATAATAGCAAGCGTCCGTGGAATCGGTGTCGCACTCATGACAAGAATATGCGGTTTTGTGCCTTTTTCCGAAAAGGTTTCACGCTGCTTTACCCCGAACCTGTGCTGCTCGTCCGTAATGACGAGTGCAAGATTCTGATAAATCACTTTTTCCTGTATCAGCGCATGTGTTCCGATGATCAGTGCATCCGGGTGATCTAAGATCTCCTGATATGCCAGTTTTTTCTGTTTTGCAGTCATGGAACCCGTGATAAGAATCATAGGAAAATCCAGTCCGAATATCTCACACATGCTCTGAAATGATTCGTAATGCTGTCTTGCAAGCACCTCCGTTGGTGCCATAATTGCAGACTGACAGCCATTATGCGCAGTGTCCGCCATCGCCAAAAACGCGATGATCGTCTTTCCGGAACCGACATCTCCCTGAATCAGACGCTGCATAACGTAGTCACTCCGCATGTCCGCCCGGACCTCTGACAATGCCCGCAATTGGGCATTTGTGAGCTTATACGGCAGTTTTTCGATCAACTGCTCCACAAAATCATCCGACCGGAACGAAAACTGATTTTTCTCTTTTTCTTTTTTTTCTTTCTGATATTGCAGGTTTAAGATAAATAAAAAGAGTTCGTCAAACACAAGCCGTTTTCTTGCCTCAATCAACGTTTCCATATTGTCCGGAAAATGGATCTGCTTGATTGCATAATTATACTCACAGAGCTGATGTTTTTCCCTTAACTCAGTCGGCAGATAGTCACGGAATAAATACTCTTCCTCTAACACCGCACGCTCTGCCTTTAACACAAGCTGATTCGACAATCCTTTTGGCAGACTGTAAACCGGAAGCAGCAGATGTTCCATAGCTTCGTATTTTTCCGGTGTATAGATTGCCGGCTGTTCCATGCAAAACCTTCCGTTCTTATGCTGCACTTTTCCATAAAAAACATAGCTTTGCCCCGGATGAAGGCTGTTTTTTATATAAGGAAGCCGGAACCAGACAAGTTCTAAACGCTTTCCGATTCCGGCAATTGAAGTTACCGTGATCTGCATGCTGCGCACTCTTTTCACAACCGGCGTCTGCCGGATCTGTCCGAGTACCGCTGCAGTCTCTCCCTCCACGACTTCCTCTGGATGTTTGATTTCCGGGAACTGGATATAAGTTCTCGGAAAACAGGAAATTAAGTCGCGGACTGTCTCAATATTAATTTTTCGAAAGAGATCAGCCGTTTTTTCTCCGATCCCTTTTATCTCTTTAATAGAAGAATCCAGTCTCATACAACAAATATTATTCTACAGAAATCACGTAGTAGTAAATTGGCTGTCCACCGAAGTGTACTTCCACTTCTACATCCGGATATTCCTCTTCCACTTTCTCTGCAATTTCATTCGCAGAATCTTCGTTCATGTCTTCGCCATAATAAATACTTAAAATAGCAGAATCTTCGTCAATCATCTCGCCGATCATCTCAAGAACCGTTTTCTCCATGTCTGTGCCAACAGAGAGAATTCCCTTATCGCCGATTCCCATGTAGTCGTCCTGCTTGATCTCTTTATCATCAATCACGGTATCACGAACTGCATAAGTCACCTGACCTGTTTTGACAAGCTGGATTTCCTCGCTCATGCGCTCTGCATTATCCTCCGGTGTGCTGTCCGGGATATAGTTGACAAGAGCTGTGATGCCCTGCGGAATTGTCTTTGTTGGGATCACAATAATGTTCTTATCTTCTGTCAGGGAAGCTGCCTGATTTGCTGCCATGATAATGTTCTTATTATTCGGAAGGATGAAGATATTCTTTGCATTCACTTTTTCAATTGCATTCAGCATATCTTCTGTGCTTGGGTTCATGGTCTGTCCGCCCTCGATGATGTAATCTACACCAAGACCGCGGAAAATCTCATTGATTCCCTCTCCGATGCTTACGGAGATAAAGCCCATTTCCTTTTCCTCTGCTGGAACTGCAGCTTCATTCTCTTCTGCTGCTTTGATCTCATTCTCAGCATTGGCAGTACTCTGCATCTCTTTTTCCTTCATTGCAGAAATCTTCTCATCACGCTCTAAACGCATGTTCTCAATGATGATCGTTGTAAGGCTTCCGTAAGTAAGACCTCTCTGCATTGCCATACCCGGATCATTGGTATGTACATGTACTTTCACGATCTCATCATCTGCAACTACAACGATAGAATCACCGATGGACTCTAAATAGCTCTTAAACTCTGTCTCCTGATTCTCCGTGAACGGATGCTCTAACATGATCAAAAACTGTGTGCAGTAAGTAAAGGTGATCTCCTGCTCTGCCTGTGCGTCAATATAAGGATTAGAAGCTGTGCCCTGACTGCTGCTTCCTGTAGAAACTGTCTCAACCTTGTAATCCACTTCTTTGCCCATAAGAGCATCAAATGCACCTTTTAATACCTGCATTAAGCCCTGTCCGCCGGAATCCACAACGCCTGCCTGTTTTAAAACCGGAAGCATATCCGGTGTCTTGCTCAGAACATGGTCACCCTCTTTGATGATCTCCTCACAGAAATATGCGAGGTCGTCTGTCTCCTCTCCTAACTCGGCAGCTTTATCAGACATTCCTTTGGCAACCGTAAGTATTGTTCCCTCTTTCGGTTTCATAACTGCCTTATATGCAGTCTCGGTTCCCTTCTGAAATGCATCTGAAAGAATCTGTACGGTCAGTTCATCATATTCTGCGATCACCTTTGTAAAACCACGGAATAACTGGGATAAAATAACACCAGAGTTACCTCTTGCCCCACGTAATGATCCGGAAGAAATTGCTTTTGCCAATGAAGCCATGGTTGGATTCTCAATCGCTGCAACTTCCTTTGCTGCTGACATAATTGTCATTGACATATTCGTTCCGGTATCTCCATCCGGAACAGGGAATACATTCAGCTCATTGATCCATTCCTTCTTAGCCTCTAAGTTGTTAGCTCCTGCCAGAAACATTCTGGCAAAAAGTTCAGCATTTATTGTAGTGACTTCCACTTTTAAAATCCTCCTTAATCAATGACACGTACGCCTTCAACGTAAATGTTAATCTTCTCAATTTCCATTCCAGTGAACTCCTCCACTTTGTATCTGACTGTCTCGATCAGATTATCGGTCACTGTACTGATGCTCACACCATAAGAAACGATCACATGAAAATCGATTGTAATTTTATTATCTTCATTCACAGACACGTTAATACCATGTGTCAGGTAATCTTTCTTCAATAATTTTACCAGTCCGTCTTTCATATTGACAGCAGCCATGCCTACGATTCCGAAACACTCTACCGCAACAGAACCTGCATATAATGCAATTACTTCAGGGTCTATCGTAACCTTACCTAATTTGGTCTCCATCTGTCCATTCATACTCATTAACCATGCCTTTCTTTATATTTGTAAGAAAGCCACTGACTGACCAGTTTTCTCTCTCACACATAATAACGCTAGTTTAGTGTCTATTATAACCGCTTTTTTCCAAAATTCATAGTCATAAATTACATTTTTTATATTTTTTTTAATTTTCACTTGCAATATCTTTTTTTTTCTGATAGAATAAATCATGTTGTGAGCCTGTTTATACATATAGGCTTAGAAAGATGCGAGGAGGTGCAAAGCAAATGGCAAATTGTGCAGTTTGTGGAAAAGGCAATCATTACGGAATTAAAGTAAGCCATTCACATAGAAGATCAAATAGAGTTTGGAAATCAAACATCAAACGTGTTAGCTGCAAAGTTAACGGAACACCTAGAAAATTATATGTATGTGCTTCCTGTTTGAGATCCGGAAAAGTTGAGAGAGCTTAGTCTTGAAACGTAGAGAACTGCATTGCAGTTCTCTTTTTTTAATCGGAAACCTGCAACGTAACTTTCCGATTTTTAAAAATGCTCCGCAAGGATACGAATTTCAAATTATTTCATCCCATAACCGTCACTGTACACTGCTCTGTTCATGTACGGAAATCCAACGATACCGCACACTAGTACACCGAATAATAAGTTTCTGATACATTGACGCCGGATGAATTTATTATTCGGTGTACTAGCAACCACAAAAAAGATAATATCCAAGCAGGATACAGCCGATCATAATTAAAATCCCACAGAAATCGCCCGGGATCAGAAACATCGCAAGCATTCCAAGCCCAAAAAAGAATAACGCAAAGCCTATGATACGTTTCATACGGACACCAAAAAAGACATATATCACTATTAATATATGCCTTTTTGTATACTCATATCCTACTACTTTTGTATTAATTTTTTATTTTCAATATATATTACACTGTCTGCCGCCTCATCCAATTCATCACTATGCATGACAACCAATATTGTTTTTTCTCCTTTCAATTTCCGAATGTATGCCACCACATTCTCCTGTGTTTTCTTATCCAGATTTGACAAAGGTTCATCTAAAAAAAGAATCGGGCTATTCAAGCCAAAAACTCGTAACAGCGCAAGTTTTTGCTGCTGTCCGTAACTTAAATTCACAGGATTGCTTAAAATTTCCTTATCCGAAAAATCTACCTGTAATAAATGCATAAGTTCTTTATCAATAGGAATCTCATACATGTTTTTCATAAAATCTCCATCAACTGTAAAGATTGGATAGGTTAAAAATGCTGCCTCATCCATTTCATCGGTAAGTATGAACCCACCTCGTGAAAAAGATAATTTAACGTTTCCAAACAGTAAATTCAAAAACATACTTTTTCCGCTTCCATTTTCTCCCTTTATTACATATAACCCACCCTTTTTTATTTTGAGTTTATCAATATGAAACAGAAAATCTGTTTTTTCCTTTCCTTTATAGAAATCATACTTTTCTGTGAAAAAAAGATTTTCTGTATTTGTCATATATTTTTTTGTTTCTTTCGGAATCTTTGCATCATCTGATAATTTATCAATACGTGCCACATGTACCATATTTGCCCTGTATCTCATCAAAATAGCACATGCTGTAGTAATTGGATCAGAGAAATACGCCATATATTGATACATCATCAGAAATTCTCCAATCGAAATCTGTTGATTCAAAACTAAATTTCCTCCTATAAACAAAAACACCACTAAACACACCTGATCCAATATATTGGGAGCCTGTCGGCATAAACATTCTAAAAAACGATACCTTAAAACATGTTTTTCATACGGAACAATATTTTGTTTATATTCATCTGCAAAGAATTTTTCTCTATGTAACGCATTGATTCCAATTTTATTTTCGATAATATTTCGAATACCATTTAAATATCTATCCTGCTTTACCATAACATTTTTTTGCATATCAAATAGCGGTTTCGAAATATTAAGGGAAACAATTATTAAAACGATTCCATATACGATAAAAAAAATGCCCAGATAAATATTGGTCATAAAAACTACTGCAAGGATTCCACACACGTAAATAAAACAACTAATTAAATTCAGATGTATTTCTTCATATAAATCTCCATAAGCAGCACAACTGTTTGAACACACATTATAATAATATCCTTTGTCCTCATCTGCATATACAGACTGATTCATATTTAATATGTCTTTTGCCGCCTTTATCTGCAATCTAAATGTATTTTTTATTCCAATCTTAATCGGGTTGTATGTAATAAAGTAAAACTTCATTATCATCAGCAGACTTGTAACTCCGAACGTAATCATAAACCATGGCAGTATCTTTTCTTTATTATTCGCCATTAGAATATCATCTATAAGGTAACTCAGCAATTTTGGAATTAACAATGTCAAAAAAGATGTCAGTGTCATCATCAGAATTTGCAGCGGATATTTTTCTAATTCTTTTGTTTTCATTTTTCACAGGCTCCTTAAGCTTTCTGGATTTATTTAAGAAATATGTTTAATATAAGAAATCAAAATATTCTTTAATTCATATTTTTCATATGTACATGCCCCAGCTCTCAAATTGTATTGTATTATGCACCCACCCAAACATAATGGTAATATATTGCATTTTTTGCATTCTTTGCGAACAGAAAACATTTTTTTATTTTCAATATCGACATCAAAAAAATATTTTTTCTCTTGATCCATAGAGCCACTGCAAAAAGTACAGTAACCTTCTGGACTAATTGCATATGCATTTCCATATGGAAATTTGCATGGTGTACTTCTAGGAACTGGCAGTTCGAATTTTCCTTTTTGTTCAGACCATAATAATTTTATTTGATATGCCACTTCTGCATACTCTTGTACAGAAAGCATTTCAAATGAATCATCTTGATGATATTTAATTGTACGATTTGGATTAATTTCAATTCTTTCATTACCAAACTTCTCAAATATATATTTATGTAATGCTATGATTTCATCTTTATTTTCTTTGCAAATATTAGTCCGAAGCAAAACTTTTGCTTGTGAGAAATTCATTATATTCTCAATAAGTTCAATCTCCTCTTTAAAATGGAAATGGTCGGACACTCTAAGTCTATCATGTGTTTTTTCAAGTCCGTCAAACGTAAGCTGTATTGACGAAAACTTTACTTTTTGTAATAATTCTTTACTTAACATTGAACCATTAGTAGTTAAAAATGCCTTATACACAATTCCAATTTTATCTGTAATCTTTTTAATATTTTCATCCAAATAAATTAAAACAGGTATATTTAACAACGGTTCTCCACCAAAATAATGAATATTAATCCCCTCAAATATGTTATCATTTAAAATTCTGTCAATCTTTTCTATAATCATGTTTGCAACTTCTGTAGTCATCAATTTTTCATTTTTATTCTGATAACAATATACACATGAGAAATTACAATAATTAGTTAGTGCAATTGTAAGTTCTAACTCTTTCTGTCTCTTTTGAATATTATGATTTATTTCTCTTTCAAGCAATGCAATCTCATCTTCATTATCATCAACCCAAAATCGGTTTACTCTTAAATATTCTCTTTCTTCTTCCGTAAATATGTCATTGTTTATTTGTATTAAACCATTGTTATTAGTATTAAAAATGTATTTTTGATTTTCATATTCAAATCTATAATTAAAAAGAGATTCTTTCATTTTTTTATTGCTCCCAAAATTTTTAAGGGATTCCAATATATTAGAATCCCTTCTTTTTTATTAAAACTGTACACCATTGCAACACAAATCTATATGTTTTGAATCAGGTTTTTCTTTGATGACCTCATTTAAAATCTTCATTCTGCTACCTCCTTTTTTATTTGTTAAGCTTAACATGTGATTATTATATCTATGTATATATCAAAAAAACACGTCAGAATTGGAAAAAATATATTTTCCAATTCTGACGTAGTTTTTTTTAATTATCAGCGTTAATATTAGTAAAAAATTTAATACACAAAGGAGAACATGTTAAATGAAAAAATTTCAAAAATTAATATTTACACTTTGTCTTACACTATTTTCACTTAATATCTTGTTATCATTTTCTTCAAAAAAATATGAAGATATTCCCTGTCCAACTCGTATCGAAAATGATGTTGATATAAATGAAATAGCCTAAACAATCTCAATATCAGACTGATAAAACCTCTGATATCCATTTTTCAGTTTTTCTGCCAAGATGTTATCCTTGCGTGCCAACGCAAGATAATACGCCTGGCGATACTGCTGTTTTCCAATATTATAATATTCTTCTTGTAATTCATTTTCATATAAATTTCTATAAATCCAGCTCATATCATTAATTGCGATACATAATTTATACCCATAATCATATTTTAAGGACAATTTTTTTACACATTCAGTCATTTTAATTGCAGCATGATACTTTTCTTTTCTTCCTAATGCATATGCCAGATTACGTAAAATTGTAATTTTTAATTGAATACATTTTTCACCACTGATATAACCATTCTGAAAACACTTCAACAGCATATTATAAATTTGGATCTCGCCCTCCGGATTGCCTGTTCTGGCATTACATGCCGCAATATTCATAAGAATAATTATTTCATGCTCTGTATAGGGATATACTTCAGCACAACTTTTATGTAAAAAAATTTTATAATCCGGTACTGTCAGCATCAATGCATGCTCCAGATATAATTTTTCTGTCTCAGCGCTTATTTTTCCATTCCCATGATCAATAATCGCTTTTATGCCCTCTACATACTGTTTATTTTCCGGTGTATCTCCAATGTTCTCCCTCACATTCCCCAAAATCGAATCAGCAAGCTGATAATCAAACTTTGCAATCGCATTTTCAATTGCAGCCACATCATCCAGCAGATCAACATCTTCCCCACTACACACTGCATAGAACTTGTCTGTGTTTCGTTCCAGACGCTCCATAATTTTTTTATAAGTGTCACCCTTTATCTTCGTTTTTCCTCTTTCAATTCTAGAAAAAGTTTCCACTGAGCAGATGCCCTCACTTATAGCTTCCTGCGAAAGTCCCACTGCTTTTCTTGTCAATCTGATAACATCATTTGCTCTGTAATTTGCCAATTTAATTTCTCCAAACAGTATTTGTAGATTTCTTCTTTTTCTTCTTTCTTCCCCATAACGCCAAAAACAACATATGCCATAAAACATTCTCTTTTACATTCATCTTGCCATTCACGATTCTTATCTATACTATTCTGGACACAACTCAACACCTGTGCTTTTAAGAAATGCAATTCGCCAACATATTGCATACTCCGACCCACTGAAATAATGTCCAATGCTCTTTCTATTGATGCTAATGCCCTATTATATTTTTCTAATGCAATCTCATATTTTACACAATCTACCAGAAGTGGAATTTCTATTTTTTCCTGTTGTTTTAAACTATAAAACTCTGTCACAAAATCCATAATTAAAAATAATTCCACTTCATTACATTCGCATTTTCGGTCATTATATGTTATATGCATACGAATCAATTCTATTTCAACAGGACTATACAACCTTCTGCTGACACAATTTTCCAATAAATAGTCTGGTATCGTATAACGTATCGCCCGCAATAGCAATGCTGAAAGTTTCTCTGTTATTTCATTTTGAGCAATTAATATCCGGCACTCCATATAACAGCAAAATTGTTCATGTACTTTTCCCTCTGCTGGCATATGTTGTCTGTATAAATTAATTTTTTCTTTTGCCTTTATATAATTTTTTTCTTCAATATTCTCATTAATTTCAATTCGCAATTGATTCAGATAATAATCTTCCGCATTTAAAATCAATTCAAAGCGTGTAACTTCACGTCCGATTCTGCCAAGCAGCATTTCACTTGTAAGCGAATCTAATTCCCTGCTTCCCTGTTCAACGCGCGACAAAGTCGACTGCGAACAAATCCCCGAGCACACATCCAATAAACTTAAGTGTTTTTTCTCTCGTGTACGATATAACAAAACACCTAATGTTTGAAAATCCATTAAAATTATTCCTCTTTATTGACAGAATCACTTAAAATCTGCTCCATCTCTTTTGCTGCTGTTTTCTTTGCAACTGAATCATCTTCTGATTCTTCCACAACATTCTCTTTCTCACCTTTTGATGTGAATTTGTTCACAAAGTCCGGCACCATATCCAGCACTTTCGTAAGTCCATCCTGATTTTTGATGTTGACAAGCTTGGTTGTTCCATTCTGGATCACTAACACAGCGCTCGGTGTGATCTTTCCGCCCATACCACCGGCACCATTGTTTTTCTTCTCCTGGCTGAACGCTCCGGCTGCCACGCCAAAGGAAACATCCACCAATGGTAAAATAATGGTATCACCGATATGGATTGCATCACCAACCACCGTTTTTGTTGTAATAAAACTGTCCATTCCCTTGAATAAAGATTCTACTGTTGTATGAAAACTATTGTCTCCCATTGTTACTGCCACCTTTCTATTTTTGTTCTATTTGTAATGATAAAATATTATGTTTTTGTCTGTCCGGTATCTTCACCGTTACTGATCTCTGCATAAACGTTTCGTTCTTCCGAAACTGTTTATCTCTTATCCAGTATTTTTTTCAAAAAACACCTCAGATCCTTATCTGCCACAATTCGAATAAACGTGATCAGCAGGAAGATCAATTGGATTCTGCCCTTCATATCATAACTGCCCCTGATATAATATGATTCAGACTCAAAATCAGGGAATATATGAAAGTCATACTGATACAAAAAAGGCATCATGCACAAAATACCTAACACCTGTCCGGTAAGCGCCGGATCAGCCAGCGCAAACGTCAGTTCTGTATGGATTTTCCGAAAGCCAAAATGTTTGAGCAGATATAATAATTCTTCCCACAATCGCCTCACAGCATACTGATTTTTCGTGTCCGCCACAATCTCTTTGACTTTTACCACGAACTCTTTGAAACTGATCAGCCTCTTTTGTATGCCTATGAAAAAATTCTTGATTTTTTTCAGAAAGCTTTTTATTTTATCCCACATCCGCATGAAAATATTTTTTCTGGATGGTCGGGAATTTTTATCGGATGATTTTCTGTTCTGCTTACCCTTATGAGAATCTACCTCTTGATTCTGCTCTGGCTTAATCGGATTTTTCTCCGATTTATCTTCTTCCCCGGCAGAGGAAACAAGATCAGAAACAACCTCTTCCACCCCGTCTTTTACTTCAGGAACAGCTTCCTCCTCAAGTTCTTCTTCCGTTACCTTCTTCTTTTTTCGCAGATGAAACCCGAATATCCTGATCCTGCCCTCAAACTCCTGATCGCGAAATGTAAAATCATAGCGAAGCAAAGAAAGCAGCCAGCTTATCCCTCCTTCTGCGGTAATACTGTTATCAACTGTTCCTTTTACAGAATAGCGTACCGGTACAAACAATATGGCAGCAAGCAGAAAAAGCAGGATTCCTAAGATCACAAGCAGCACAATTCCGATGATTTTCAGAATTGTGAGTAAAACAGCGGTCATTCTGCTTTTCTCCTCTTTTTCTCTCTGAGATACGAAGCCACCTCAAATGCCCCGGTCTGGCGGTAAACTTCATCTATAATGGATGCAGCTACTTCCACTGCCTCATCATATCCCTTCGCTAATCCGACAACATACAGATCCTTCTTAGGATAACCTTTTTGCATCAGCTCCTGCGACGGAATGATGTCTAACAGATTCTTATCGTTCGATGCTAACGTGATCACGTATATGCGGATCTGCCCTGCGTTGTGAAGAATTTTCCATTTGATCTTATTTGTCTTATGTATGATGCTTTCACCTACATATAAATCGTCATACCATTTCATGCAAATCCTCACATTAAAAGTACTTGTGGCTGCCCCACAAATTGTTTTTCTTCAATTCCAGATATTCATTATAGGCTTTTTCCAAAATCTGCTTTTCATTCGAAAATTTCAGCAGATGATAAGCCTCATGATATTTATAAAATCCGGAATCAACAAAATATTCCTCACGCTGTGGTTTGCTGTAATAACTGTCTGCCATCATCAGATACCAGTGTACTTCCTTCTCCACAGTATCTTCCGGCACGGTAAATGTATACTGGCTCTTGCCAATATACTTGATGATACTTGCCGCCGCTCCTGTCTCCTCTAGCACCTCACGAGTCGCAGTATCCTTGAATTCTTCCCCTTCTTCCACAGTTCCTTTCGGAAGAACCCAGCCCTCATATTTATTCTTGTAATTCTTATATAAGAGAAGTATCTTACCTCGAAATATTACCACACCGCCACAACTTGTTGCTTCGATCATTGCAATACCTCCTGATGTGGTTTTTGTTTATAAGTATAATACTTTTCGTTTTTTCATGCAACCAATACCGAAATATCTTTGCATCCTCTTTACTGATAATAGGCGTCAAAAATTTTTTTTGCGATCGGCACTGCATACTCACTGCCTGAGCCGGAATCTTCCACGATAATCGCAACCGCAATATCCTCTTTATCCTCGCGGTGCGCATAGCCTACAAACCATGCATGGGATGCCTTAGAGGAAGTGGAGAACTCTGCTGTTCCTGTTTTTCCCGCAGCAGTGTAGCTTTGTCCAGCCAGCCGCTCCCCAGTTCCGTCCTCGACCACTTCACGCATAAAAGTCTGCATCAAGGAAGCGTCTTCCTCCGATAAAAGTGTTCCATATTCCGTTGGTTCATAAGAATCCACGACAATACCATTATAATTTTCCGTGTGATCGATCAGGTACGGATTCATCAAAACACCGTCATTAGCGATTGCAGACACAACAAGTGCCATATGCATCGGCGTTACCAAAGTTTTGCCCTGTCCGATCGATGTCTCCAATACCGTTGACACGTCCGCATTGTCATCCAATGCAAAACTGCTTTTGGAAGATTCGAATTTCAGCGGAAGGCTCGTATTAAAAAGCAGGCTGTCACATAACTTTGTAAACGAATCCGGCTCTAACGTCAGTCCCAAAGATGCAAAGGATGAGTTGCAGGAGTCCGCAAACGAACCGATAAGATCTTCCTCCCCATGCCTTTTATTCTTATAACAGTGAATGACAGAATCCCCCTCCTCGAACTTTCCATTGCAGTCAAAAGAATAGTTCTCATAATCACTGTTTTCATGCACATATTCTAAAGTTGTAAAAATTTTAAACACCGATCCCGGCGGGTATAACCCTTGCGTCGCACGGTTAAGAAGAACCGAGCTGTCACTGTCTTCCGAAGTCAGTTCTTCCCAATCCTCGGCAATATTATTCGGATCATAATCCGGTTTTGACACCATGGCAAGTATTTTCCCGGTCGATGGTTCCATCACGACAATGGCTCCATCATATTTTCCTAATGCCCCGTATGCCGTATCCTGCAGATCATAATTTAACGTTGTCACCACATTGTCACCGATGTTCTTCTCTCCCTGAAGTTCATTGACCACTTTTTCCAAAGTCATCGTGTGGGAGCGCAGCAGGTTAAAATTGGCAATCAATTCCAGTCCAGACTTTCCGTTGGTAGAGAAACCAACGACATGCGCAAACATATTGGCATACGGATAATATCTTGTCTCTGTCCCATCCGTATCTGTGATCGTTTCTGCGAGTATATGCCCATCGGCAGAAACAATTTCGCCACGCGTCACCTTTTTTGCAAAAAGATCCTGCCTTTTGTTGTAAGGACTGTTAATAAAATCCTCGCTCCGCACAAACTGAAAATAAGCAAAGTATCCCATCATGCAGACAAAAAGCACCAGAAATGTATATGTGATAACTGTAAATTCACGGTTCTTTTTACGAGAAGTCTTCGATGTCCGCTTTTTCGAAACCTGTTGTCTTTTTTCTGTTTTGTCTGTTCGTTCTGACTTTAGGCCCATTTGTCTCTCCTTCATCCTGTCTTAAAATATATAACCCCTGAATCACTGCAAAAATAATCATGGAACTTAACAGGGAGCTACCTCCGTAACTTACCAGCGGCAGCGTCACTCCGGTAGACGGAATAAACTTCGTCACACCTCCAATAGTCAAAAATACCTGAAATGCATAGATTGTCCCAAGTCCCAACGCCACAAGCTTGTAAAACTGGTCTTTCATCTGCATTGCGATATTTAAAAACATCAGAAAGCAGCTAAAGCACACCATGATCAGACACAGTGCAAAAATACCGCCTAATTCCTCCGAAATAGCCGAAAAGATAAAGTCCTGCTTTACCACCGGTATTTTATCCGGAAGTCCCTGATACAATCCCATTCCAAACCAGCCGCCAGTTCCGATCGCAAACAGTGACTGTGAGATCTGATACCCTTCTTTGTCAATATACGCCAGCGGATTCTGCCATGCTCTCACCCTCACACGGATATGGGAAAAAAGATGGTAGGCCACCACAGAAGCTGCACTTCCGGCGGCAAGTCCCCCTGCAAAATAAAGCACTTTTTTGGTTGCGACGTAAAGCATTACCACATAGGTCACAAAAAAGAGCAATGCCGCGCCTAAATCCCGCGAAGCCACTAATATCAGCACATGTACCGCTGCGATCACAGTGGTTATGCACACTCTCTTAAACGAGGTATCCTGATATAACATGCCCGCCACAAAAAATACAAATAAAATTTTCACGAACTCGCTCAGCTGAATGGAAATTCCTGCAATGGAAAGCGAAATTTTCGCTCCATAACTTGTATTTCCTGCGATTGTCACCACGAGAAGTGCCAAAATTCCTACAACCGCAAAGAGCCAGTACAATTTGCGCACAAAACCCACACGGTTAATCAACACCGGTACGATCAGTGAAAAAATCATAGACACCAATGCGATAAAATATTGTTTTCTGGCACTATCAAATGACAGTCTGGTTAACATAATGAATCCAATTGTCAGAAGCATGCACAGATTGTTTGTCAGAAGTCTCGATGACTTGCTGTAAAACAACTGATAGCTTGTCTGGATCATCGCAAGCAAGACCGCCTGCGCCGCATAAAAGATCAGCATGCTGATATCTTCTGTCACCAGATAGATCACCGCAAAAGCGTCAAAATGAATCAGAAAAATGGCTGCGCACTGCCTGCTCAAAATATGTTCTCTTTGTTCCGGTTTGATTTTCTGTCGAAATGCCGCAAAGCACTCGTACGTGTAAAAAGCAAACATAAAAATCATGAAATACTTTGATATTTCTATGATAAGATTTGTCATGTTTTACTCTACTCCTCTTTTATAATGACCGTTGGTATATTCCCCCTGGTACACATCCGCAAGGACTTTGCTGCCCTCGCAGAATACAGTCTTGTAAATTTCAAGGATTTTTTGCACCTCATCCTCGCCCTCCACTGTAAAATTCAGCCGGAACTTGGAGAAATCTGCCTTCCTCAACTCTTTTCCATAGCCGAATAACATCAGTGGCGTTGTATTATAAATCGTATTATAGCATTCCATACAATTATTTTTGACCGGGAAAAATTTTCCATACCGGTCTTTTAAATATGTTACTACAGGTGTCTTGTCACATTTTCCTATATTCGCATGCACGCACTGCGCAGATGTCATAAGTGGCAGATAACCGTAAAGGACAATTTCACTGTCGATGTTCTCCCGCCTTTTTAACTCACTGCGGTTTAATTCATAAGGTGCTGTCATGCGGATTGGCTGAAATTCCCGGAATACCGCGAGTGCCCTGTTGTTGTAAGTATATAGTCCCTGGTCAAGAATAACTGGCATCTCACCCAGATGTTTCTTCACAAACCAGACTGCATCAAGGCTCTTTACAACCACTCCGTCCAACTCGCAGCCAGTCAGTTCTTTCAAATGCTCTGCGTAAAAGTCCGAGGCATTCTTCCTGAAAACAGTCGGGAACACATAGTACACATCTTTTCCTGCCTGATGAATCCTTGTGACATCCTCTTTCAATTGTTCCCACAGGTTGTTTTTATGATAACAGGTCTGATCCAGATAAATATCCTGCACCAGCCCACTCTCCAAAAGTGGTGGCAGCTGACAGCGTCTCTCTACCAGCACCGAAAGCTGTTTTCTGGATGAAGCAGATTCCTCGTTACTATCATTTTCATTCTGCGCTGCATCTTCCTGATCTGCCCGGCTTCTACGATACGCTTTGATACAAAGCTTTTCTAAGCCCTCTAATGCATCCCTGCGAAGCTGATTTAAGGATTTCATCGGAAGAAAAACTGCATCCTGCATAGAAATAGAAAGATTTTCAAATGTAAATGGCGTATTTCCGGTTTTTTCCATATTCTCTCTCACTTTTTCCATGGAAAGCGGCTGTTTTAACGCTGGCTGCACCAGATCACCATTTGCGGTGTAACTGAAATCTCCCCATGTCACTGTCAGTATAGCAGGCGAATCTTGGGATAAAATTAAATTTCCATTGATTTTTTCTTTTATTTCGCCTCTGCAATAATCTTCCCGGACTTTCTCCTGAAGTGTTTCATTTCCTTTTGCGTGGTTCGGCTTCTGGAACGTGATCATGTCTTTTCCATTATGTTTTTCATAATAACCTTTTGTAAAACCACTCCGGTTACCGAAATCATACAGCTTCTGCATGTCTTCCTTCGTTACCTGATAGTCCTTCGCGCCGTACTCCAAGTAGCGGTCCATATATTTGCGATAGACAGATACCACCCCGGCTGCATACTCTGCCTGTTTCATTCTACCTTCGATTTTAAAAGAAAAGATTCCGCTCTCCGCCAGTTTTGGGATCAGATCGATCGTACAAAGATCCTTCGGGCTCAGCACAAAAGGTTCTGATGCGATTTTTTTCCGCTTTGCATCGTAAACTTCATATGGAAGTCTGCATGGCTGGGCGCATCTGCCCCGGTTTCCACTTCTACCACCGATCATGCTGCTTAACAGACACTGTCCGGAAAAACAGTAGCACAGCGCTCCATGCACAAAGCTTTCAATCTCGATATCCACATGATCTGCAATATCTTTGATCTCTGCAAATGACATCTCACGCGCTGTCACGACTCTGCTAGCGCCAAGCTCTTTCATCATCTCTGCGCCATAGCGGTTACAGATTGTCATCTGCGTGCTGGTATGAATATCCATTTTCGGAAAATGTTCCCGGATAAACTGAAATGCTCCCATGTCCTGCACGATCACCGCATCCAGTCCCTGCTCATAGTAAGGAAGCAGATAATCGTACAACTGCGTCTCTAATTCGTCCTCTTTTAACAGCGTATTTACCGTAAGATAGAGCTGTTTTCCGTGAATATGTGCTTCGTCAATCGCAAGCAGCAATTCTTCTTTTGAAAAATTATTTGCGTAGGCTCTCGCACCGAACTGGCTTCCCCCTACATAGACTGCATCTGCCCCGGCATTCAACACTGCCTTAAAAATATCATAGGAACCGGCTGGTGCTAATAATTCTAATTGATTCTTTTTCATCATTTCACCTGTTTATTTAAACTTAAAATCTCTCTATAAGGAAAAAGGGACGATAAAATCGTCCCCATATCTATTCTTCTTTTTTAACATTCTTTTCTTCATCGTGCTTCTTTGCACCAGGAACTTTTCCAAGCAGGGCATCCTCTAAAGAAGTCTCTAATTTTGTTTTGTTTAACAGAAGTTCTTTATTTTCAGCCTCTAATTTTGCTTTATTTAACAGAAGTTCTTTGTTCTCGTCCTGCAACTCTTTCAGTGTTTTCTCATCACTTTCGGTTTTGATCTGGTTCGAGATCAGGTCATGCTTCAAATTGTAAATCTCGCGATCTTTCATCTCGATATCCTGCTCTAACTTCTCCACCTGTGCTTTTGCCTTAAAATAATCATCTGCAATATTCAGTTGCAGCAGAGTTGCCTTCATATCGGTTGGAAATCTCCGGTATTCCTCCATGGAATCAAACTCATTAATTTTATTGTTGATATACGCAGCTACCTTCTGAAGATATTCTTCTCCTTCATAACCGCTTAACGTATAAACTTTTCCTCCAATAATCACCTCAGTACTGGACTTCTCAGACATAACATTTTCCTCCCGGGCAAGCTTTTATCTGTACCATCACATTTCGGATAATAGCAAACTTCTTCTCATACATGTACAAGTTATAGTGCATATAGTATATTATATAAGCAAGATATGGTAAAAGCAATAACAACTTGCACTATTTTTCAATTCCAAAATGCTGATAGGCAAGATCTGTTACCATTCTGCCCTTCGGAGTACGGATAATAAAGCCATTCTGTACCAGATAAGGCTCATAGACATCCTCGATCGTTCCGGAATCCTCTCCGATAGATGCCGCAAGCGTATCCAGTCCGACCGGTCCGCCCTGAAACTTCTCAATCACTGTCATCAGAATATTGCGGTCATTCTGATCCAGACCAAACTTATCTACCTCCAGAAGATCAAGCGCAAAGGATGCCACCTCTTTTGTGATCTTTCCGTCATATTTAACTTCCGCAAAATCCCTGACACGCTTTAACAGACGGTTTGCAAGACGAGGCGTTCCCCTTGATCTTCTAGCAAGCTCATAGGCTCCTTCCTCATCAATCTCTACACCTAATTTTTCTGCGGAATGCATAATAATTGTTTTCAGTTCGTCCACCGTATAAAATTCCAGATGATGAATCACTCCAAATCTGTCACGGAGTGGCGCAGACAAAAGACCGGCTCTCGTCGTTGCTCCTACAAGTGTAAACTTCGGAAGATCCAGACGGATTGAGCGTGCCGTTGCGCCTTTTCCAATCATAATATCAATCACATAGTCTTCCATTGCCGGATAAAGCACTTCTTCCACCTGACGGTTCAGCCTGTGGATCTCATCTACAAAAAGAATATCTCCTTCCTGCAGATTGCTTAAAATAGCCGCCATTTCACCCGGTTTTCCGATTGCCGGTCCCGAAGTAATCTTCATGTGCGTTCCCATCTCATTTGCAATAATTCCAGCTAACGTAGTCTTTCCAAGTCCCGGTGGTCCAAAGAAAAGCACATGGTCTAAAGACTCTCCACGCTGTTTTGCAGCCTCGATATAAACTTTCAGATTCTTCTTGGCTTTCTGCTGTCCAATATAATCATCTAACGTCTGCGGTCTTAGATTCTTTTCAATTTTAATATCCTCATCCTGAACCTGGGTGGAAATTACTCTCTTTTCCATGTTCTGTCAAAACACCTTTCCTACAAAAAAGCCATATTTTTCAATGCAGCTTTTAAGATATCTTCCACATCGGTATCCTCTGTGATCTCGATACCATTTAATGCCTTTAATGCCTCCGAAGAAGAATAACCAAGTGCAACTAATGCCTGAACCGCTTCGTTCTTCGCACCTTTGGCTTTGTTCTCTACCGGATGCTCGTTTTTTGCCAATTTCTGTTCGAACGCATCTTCCAGACTTAATTTATCTTTCAGTTCCAAAATCAGGCGCTGCGCTGTTTTCGCTCCCACTCCCGGTGCTTTCGCAATTGCCTTTGCGTCATCCCCAAGCACTGCAAAGCGAAGATCATCCGTTGTCATAACAGACAAAATCGCCAGCGCGCCTTTCGGTCCGATCCCGCTGACACCAAGCAGCAGTTTGAACACAAACAAATCGTCCTTGGTCAGAAAACCAAATAAAATCATGGCATCTTCCCGCACGTGCAGGTAAGTATAAACTTTTAATTCCTCTCCAACAGACGGAAGATACTGAAAGGTCTGTCCTGCGGTAAAAATCTGATAACCGATTCCTCCCGCCTCAACAACAATGTAATCTTCACCGGTCTCTTCTAAAGTCCCCTTTATATATGCATACATCCTTCTTGTCCTGCTTTCCTAAACATTTTCCGCCAGTTGCTTATTCAGATAATTGCAAAACATGATTTAGGATGTGAGCATCTATCCGTTTCGCAATTATTTCACCTCTGATTATTCTGCAAGCTTACCGATATAATAAAATCCCTTGCACTCCTCAAGCACGACATTCTGGATCGTACCGATCATATCTGCCGTTCCCGGGAAATGTACCGTTGAATTGTTCGTCAGCTTTCCTGTGACAAGTGACGCATCCTGTCCGTTCACTTCTTCCACTAATACCGGAAGTGTCTGTCCGGTAAGTTTACCTGCCTTCTCAGCAGAAATTGTCTGAACTTCATGAAGCAGGCGGTCAAATCTCTCTTTGATCACTTCCTCCGGAATCTGGTCATCCATCGTTGCTGCCGGAGTTCCAGTTCTCTTGGAATAAATAAATGTAAACGCACTGTCGTAACGCACTTTGCGCACAACATCCATTGTCTCTTCAAAATCTTCCTCTGTTTCCCCTGGGAAACCAACAATAATATCTGTTGTAAGTGCGATATCCGGCACCGCTGCCCTGATCTTATCTACCAGCTCCAGATAATGTTCCTTATCATAATGACGGTTCATAATCTTTAAAATACGGCTGCTTCCGGACTGAAGCGGCAAATGAAGATGATTACAGATTTTTTTTGAATTCTTCATCACCTCGATCAGTTCATCTGAGAGATCCTTCGGGTGAGAGGTCATGAAACGGATACGCTCCAATCCCTCGATCTTCTCAATCTCCTGAAGAAGCTGTGCAAATGTCATTGGATGCTCCAGATTTTTACCATAGGAATTCACATTCTGTCCTAACAGCATCACTTCTACAACACCATCCTGTACCAGATGCTCGATCTCACGTACAATCTCTTTCGGCTCACGGCTTCTCTCACGTCCGCGTACATAAGGCACGATACAATAACTACAGAAGTTATTGCATCCAAACATAATATTGACACCCGATTTAAAAGAATATTTTCGCTCCACTGGAAGATCTTCCACGATCTTATCGGTATCTTTCCAGATATCAATTGTCATAGAATTAGATTCCAATGCTGTCACGATCAATTCTGCAAATTTATAAATATTATGGGTTCCAAAAATCAGATCCACAAACCGGTAACTTGACTGAATCTTCTCAACGACTGTTGGTTCCTGCATCATGCATCCGCAGAGTCCGATCATCATGTATGGATTTTTTTTCTTAAATCCATGTAAATAACCAAGTCTGCCATAGACTTTATTATTGGCATTCTCGCGCACGGTACAGGTATTGTAAATGACAAAATCCGCTTTCTCATCCGGTGCTTCCACATAACCGATTTTCTCTAAGATACCGACTAACTTCTCGGAATCCCTGGCATTCATCTGACACCCGAACGTCGTCACACAGAATGTGAGCGGTGCTCCCTTCTGCTCTGCTAACTCTGCAACATACTTCTTTGCGATCTCCATAAAATAATACTGTCTTGCCGGTTCCTCGGAAGGTATCTGCTTTTTATCAATAATCGTAATATTTTTCTTTTCTTTCATTGTATTTTCCTATCTTTTTATTATTATATCATACATGCATCGTTTTAGCAAACATATGTTCTATGTTTTGTAACATACCACAAGGCAATATCTTATCATCTATTTCCGGATCTGTCCATTCCCATATATGATATATTTTGTACTGGTCAGTGCGAGCAGTCCCATCGGACCTCTTGCGTGAAGTTTCTGTGTGGAAATGCCAATTTCAGCGCCAAAACCAAACTCAAATCCGTCCGTAAAACGAGTGGACGCATTGACATAAACGCAGGCAGCATCGATCTCATTCAAAAATTTCTCTGCATTGGAATAATTTTCTGTGATGATTGCCTCGGAATGTCCGGTATTGTACTTATTAATATGTGTGATTGCCTCATCGACCGAAGAAACAACTTTTGCAGAAAGCTTATAATCAAGATACTCTCTGCCCCAGTCTTCCTCCGTCGCCGGAACAAGCAGTTCTTTTTTCACGCAGCCGTCTGCGATCTGCATTACTTTTTCGTCTCCGTGAACCTCTACCTCTTTCTCTGCAAGACGTTTCATCAGTTCCGGAAGAAATGCATCTGCTATTTTTTCATGAAGTACCAGTGATTCACAGGCATTACACACACCGATCCGCTGTGTCTTGGCATTCATGATAATGTCGATCGCCATGTCAAAATCAGCAGTTTCATCTACAAAAATATGGCAGTTTCCCGTTCCAGTTTCAATGACCGGTATCGTTGCCTGATTTACCACTGCCCTTATCAGTCCTGCTCCGCCTCTTGGAATCAGCACATCCACATATTCATTCATTTTCATAAAAGCCGCTGCTGTCTCTCTGGAAGTATCCTCGATCAGAGAGATTGCCTGCTCTGGAATAGACTCTTTTGCAAGTGCTTTCCGAATTGTATCCACAATGGCAATGTTTGAATGGATTGCATCACTTCCACCTTTTAAAATAACGACATTTCCTGTCTTAAAGCAAAGGGCAAATGCATCAGCAGTCACATTCGGTCTTGCTTCATATATAATTCCAACTACCCCAAGCGGCACACGTTTCTGTCCGATCATAAGCCCGTTTGGTCTTTTTTTCATGCCCAACACTTCTCCGATTGGATCTTCTAACGCTGCTACCTGTCGAAGACCTTCTGCCATCTGTGCAATGCGCGTTTCTGTCAAAAGCAGACGGTCTAACAGTCCCTCCGGCATGTGATTTTTCTTTCCATTTTCAATATCTATTTTGTTGGCATCCAAAATGAAATTTTGTTCTTTCACAAGAAAATCTGCCACGGTAAGAAGTGTCTGATTTTTTGTGTTTGTATCAAGGATTCCAATTTTTGGTGCAATTTCTTTTGCCTGTTTACAAATGTCCAATAATTCCATAATGTACGCCCTTTCCCGATCTGTTTTTAAATTAAGTGTAATTCCACTCAAAAAGCCAGCCCTTTAGCTTTCAAGTAAAGCTTCACTGCCCGAAAAGCATTGGATGACTTCCCTTTCTGTATAAATATCATGCATATAGATGTCGTGTTGATCTGTTGGCAGTGTTTCTTCTAACTGATGTTCATAACAGACTGCATATCGCCTCAGTCTTGGGTATTTTGCAAAAAAACGGTCATAATAACCCTTTCCATACCCATAACGGCTGCCGTCCCTGCCAAATACACTTCCCGGAACAATGACTGGCTGCTGTAGCGGAACCGCTTTTTCGCTGCCCCTGACCGGTTCCATCACATGAAATGCGCCCTCCTCCAACTCATTCAAAGAATCAATATAGAAAAAATCCATCTGATTTTCCCCTTTTGTTCTTGGGAGAGCGATCCGTTTTCCTTCTGCCCATGCCTGCAAAAACAATGCTCGGCAATCCACTTCGTTTCCTAACGGATAATAAGCAAAAATTTCTTTCGTCTGCCTGTACCAGTCTGCTTGAAGCAGACGTTTTACAATGGCGCTGCTTTTCTCTGCTACTTCTCCCGGCAGCATGGCATTTCGTATGGCAAGATGTTCTTTACGAAAGTTTCTTTGGTTTATTTCCATATTTTTCACCAAGATTTTCGATCGTTCCATCTTCATTTTGAATGTCTATATTGTTCAACTGTGCTGTGAGGTTTTTCTTCACATCCGCCACAAATTCCTTGCGCAGAAGTGCCTGTTCGTTTTTTTCTGCCTCAGTCAGTCCTTCGGCTTTTGATTTTCTGTATAATTCATTAATTCTGTCGATTTTTGACTGTTCCATTACCCTATTGTCTCCATAATAAAATCTGCGATATGAAAGCTTTCGCTCTTATCGGCTTTAAAAATTGTTCCTGTAAAATCATCATCAATAATATGATGTAAAATACATACATCCACGCCATTTGCGATCACCATATCTGCACCGGAAAGCGTTGCAATCTTTGCTGCGGTGAGTTTTGTCGCCATTCCGCCGGTTCCGACATCACTTCCGGTAGAACCTTTTGCCATGCCGAGCAATTTTGCATCAATTTTATCAACCACTTTGATCAGTTTTGCCTCCGGATTTTTATGTGGATCATCCGTAAACAGTCCATCAATATCCGATAATAAAATCAAAAGATCTGCCCCTACGAGAGACGAAACAATAGCCGACAATGTGTCATTGTCACCAAATTGCATTTCATAAGTAGAAACGGTATCATTTTCATTTACGATTGGAATGACACCTAAGCGGAACAGCTCCTCAAAAGTATTCTGCGCATTTTCCCTTGAAACGGGATTTACCATTGTATTTTTTGTCATCAGGATCTGTCCTGCGATCTGGTTGTATTCTGCAAACATCCGCTGATACGTCATCATCAGTCGTGCCTGTCCAACTGCCGCACATGCCTGTTTGGTCGAGATATCTTTCGGTCTTTCATTCAGACCAATCGTCTGACGACCTACTGCGATTGCACCGGAACTTACCAGACATACATCCATTCCGCGGTTTCTCATATCACATAGTTCGCGCACCAGATGCTCTAACTTCGTAAAATTCAGATTTCCGGTCTCTTCCCTGTTTAAAGAGGAGGAACCGATTTTTACAACGACTCTTTTTTTCTTGGTAAAATCAAATTCTTTCTCGTTCATGCTGCTCCTTTTGATGCATCTGTTCTTTGTGTCATTAATCCTATCTATGATCCAGCCGATCATGATATAGGTGAAATATTTGAGCTATTCACCACTTTATCATATCTTAATCCAAATATCAAAAAACTTTTATTCTTTTTTCTTCTTTCTCTTCTTCATGATCGCTCTCACCACAATGACCACAACTGCTGCGATCACTACCCACACAAGAATGATCGGCAGCGATCCTAAAAATCCTATTGTAAAACTGCGGATGCCCCGGCCTACCTGATATAAGCTGTCGCTGAACCGGTCTTTTATCTCTGCAAAAAAGCTTTTCTCCCCTGTTTCCGTAATACGCTCTACCTCATCCACATCCACATTCACGGTGCTGTAATCGATCTGATTGTCAAGCATCCGAAGCTGGCTTCCATAATTCTCCAATTCATACCGCACCTCTGATAATTTACTTTCTATAGCAAGAAGATCCTCCATATTTTCTGCATCGGAAAGTAATTCCATCAGGCGTTCCTGTTCTGTCTCTAATGCTTTTTTGCGGCTCTCCACATCCACATACTGTAAGGTCACATCCTCGACAGATTCGTTTTTCTGCGTTACATTACCGATCTCGCTCACCACTTCTACAAACTGATTCAATTCTGCGGTTGGGATCCTTATCGTATAACTTGCATATCTTGTATTGTTATAATAATAACTATGTCCACTCACTGAAGAATTTTCAATATAACCACCCAGTTCTGCTGTTTTCTCACTTAAATTACTTAGCAGGGAATCAAATTCTGTCGTCTGTAAAGACAGATAAACGGTGCGGATCAATTTCCGTCCGGAGGCCACCTGTCCATCCAGCCCATTTTCTGATGTGATCCCTTCATCTGTTTCCATTTCCTGCTCATTGCCATAATCCTCATCCAGAAAAGCTCCATTCATACTGCTTTCTCCGGATGAAAATTCCGGCTTGGCATCCATACTCTTACTGCCACATCCAGCTGCTGCAGACAACATAAAGACTACACATAATAAAATCATACATTTTTTCTTCATCGAACCCCTCCTTTTCCCATGCCAGACTTTACATATCATGCTTCTCTGACAAAACTATATGTTATTCTTTATTTTACTATATCCCCGACAAAAAATCGACACTTTTGCATAAAAATACGTCTGTACCGGCATGATTGCCGATACAGACGCATTCAGCGCTGAGACTTATGTTAGATCCCACATTTTATTTTTATCTTGTGTTCCTGTTCGCTGCTCTTAAGGTCTTATAAAATGATCTTCTTCGGACACTTCTCAGCACAAAGACCGCACTTTGTACATTTTTCCTGGTCGATGTAAGCAACGTTATCTACAACATGTACTGCATCGGCCGGGCAGTTCTTCTCACATAAGTGACATGCAATACATCCGACAGAGCAAGCTTTCATAACATCTTTACCCTTGTCTTTGGAGCTGCACTGTACAATATGTTTTGCGCTGACTGGTAAAAGCTCGATCAAATGTTTTGGACATGCAGTAACACATTTACCACATGCTTTACATGTTTCCTTGTCAACAACTGCAACACCGTCTACAACATGGATTGCATCGAACGGACAGGCTTTCACACAGTTACCAAATCCAAGACATCCGTAGTTACAGGATTTTGGTCCGCCATTTGGAACAAACGCCATAGCTGCACAATCCTGAACGCCTGTATACTCATAGTCCTGATTTGCTTTTTCACAGGTTCCGGCACATTTTACAAATGCTGCTTTGCGCTCGCCTTCCTCTGCTTTTACACCCATAATCTCACCAATCTTGGCTGCAACAGGTGCACCACCAACCGGGCACTGGTTGACTGGAGCTTCCCCTTTTACGATAGCGGCTGCAAGACCGGAACATCCGGCATATCCACAACCACCACAGTTATTTCCTGGAAGAGCCTCTGTAACTGCTACTTCTCTCTCATCTACTTCTACTTTGAATTTTTCTCCGGAAACACCAAGGAAAAATCCAATTAAAATACCAACACCGCCGACTACAACGGCTGCAAAAATAATTGCTGTAATGTTCATCGTCTTTTTCCTCCTAAATCATTCCTGAGAATCCCATGAATGCGATTGACATCAGACATGCTGTGATCAGTACAATTGCTGTTCCCTGGAAAGGCTTTGGAATATCATTGTATTCAATCTTCTCACGAAGACCAGCCATGATCACGATTGCGATCAGGAAACCAAATGCAGTTGCAAAACCATTTACAACACCCTGAAGAATGTTATATTCCTTTGTAACGTTTGTAAGTGCAACACCTAATACTGCACAGTTTGTTGTGATCAGTGGTAAATACACACCTAAGCTCTTGTATAAAGCTGGCATGGATTTCTTTAAAAACATCTCTACGAACTGAACTAATGCTGCAATTACTAAAATGAATACGATTGTCTGCAGATAAGTAAGGTCAATGCCTTTGCTCAGCAGATATTCATTTGCAAGAATATACTTGTAGATCAGTCCGGTTACAAAAGATGAAATTGTAATAACGAATACAACTGCGCCACCCATTCCGGCTGCAGTTTCAGTTTTCTTGGATACACCTAAGAATGGACAGATACCAAGGAACTGGCTTAATACAACGTTATTTACAATCGCAGATCCAACTGCAATTAAAATTAATTCTTTCATTTGTATCTATCCTCCTATTCTGTTTTCTCAGCCACTGCTGAAGCTTCTGGTTTTTTACCTGAACATGTTGCTGACATTCCACATCCTGCACAGTCACCGGTGATACATCCGGACGGTTTTGCAAGTGGTTTGCCTTTTACTTCCATTTTAGCTCTGATAATGTTCATAATAGCAACCAGACATGCAAGTACTAAGAATGCACCAGGTGCCATTACGAAAATTGTGATTGGTGTAAACCAGCTTAAGGAAAGAACCTGTGCGCCAAAAATCTGACCTGCACCAAGCAGCTCACGGAAAAGACCGATCAGTGTCAGACCAAGTGTAAATCCAAGTCCCATACCAAGTCCATCGAAGATAGAAGGAACAACCGGATTCTTGGAAGCGTAGCTTTCTGCACGACCTAAGATGATACAGTTAACAACGATCAATGGGATATATACACCTAAAGAATCTGAAAGACTTGGTGTATAAGCCTGCATCATAAACTGAACAACAGTAACAAGTGATGCTACGATTACGATGTAAGCCGGCATACGCACACCGTTTGGAATTACCTTACGGAATGCAGAAATCAATAAGTTGGATAATACTAATACTACGGTAGTGGAAAGTCCCATACCAAGTCCATTGATAGCAGATGATGTAACCGCCAAAGTAGGACACATACCAAGCATCAGAACGAAGGTCGGGTTTTCCTTAATAATACCGTTATATAAACGTTCTACATTTTTATTCATTAGTTTGTACCTCCTAATACATTCTGGAAGTATGCGATGCATGCATTCACACCGTTAGCCATAGCTTTGGATGTGATCGTTGCACCTGAGATAGATTCGATCTCGTTGTCAGAGGCAGGTGCTGCTTTTACAACAGTGAAAGAATCAACGTTCTTTCCTTCGAACTGGCTATAGAAAGCTTCTTCCTGTGCTTTCATACCAAGTCCAGGTGTTTCTGCGATATTTGTAATAGAATAGCCATTTACAGTGCCATCATTCTTGATGCCAACAGAGAAGGTAATGCTTGCCTGGCTGGCGTCTTTTGCTGTAACGGTCAAAACATAACCGATCACATTGCCGCTTGCATCGAGTGCTGTATTCACACTGTCAATCTGGTCAGAAAAACCTTTTTCTGTCATGAGTGCTGCTGCTGCGTCTGCATCAAAATCACTGTATTCTTCGAAAGATGCTGCATCTTCAAATACCTGTTTGTAGGCAGCCTGTGTTTTTTCGTAATTTACCTGATCAATGGAAGGTTTGGTAATTCCATAGACAACTCCGAGGATCAAACCAAGAACGACTGTAAATGCGAATAAAACCAAAGCGTCATGTACGATCTTTTTATTCATAATTTACTTTGCCTCCTTTTCAGGTTTTGTTTTCACAACACCAAAAGCGTTTGGTACTGTGTATTTCTCGATCATAGGAACTAAGAGGTTGCTTAAGATAATTGCAAAGGAAACTCCTTCTGCATTGGCTCCGAAGCAACGGAACAGTCCTGTGAAAATACCACAGCAGATACCAAAAATGATCTGTCCTCTTGGTGTGATTGGAGAAGTCACATAGTCTGTCGCCATGAAGAATGCACCAAGCATTAATCCACCGCCGCAGAGCTGTGCTGTCACATAGTTCATGTCAAATCCATGTCCACCAAACAGCAGAATGAATACAACAAATGTAATAATATAGGAAGCCGGGATTCTAAGGTCGATAACGCCCATTAAAATCAGGAAAATAGCTCCAATTAAAATTGCGATTGCAGATGTCTCACCGATCGTACCTGCTGTCTTACCGATCAGCATGCTCATGGTGTTCACTGCTTCCCCATTTCTCATCTGTGCAAGTGGTGTTGCTCCTGAGTATGCGCCTACAGTGAAGTTTGTCATATCCGCTGCAAATGCGATCAGTAAGAAACATCTTGCTCCGAGAGCCGGGTTCATGAAGTTCTGTCCAAGTCCACCGAACATCATCTTAACAATGACGATTGCGAACACACCGCCGATGACTGCTTCCCACCAAGGAAGGGATGCCGGAAGGTTTAATGCAAGAAGCAAACCTGTTACAACGGCGCTTAAATCGTCGATGCTGTTCTTTTTATGTACGATCTTGTTGAAGATCCATTCGGAAGCTACACAGCTTGCGATAGTTACTAAAATTAAAATTAACGCTCTGATACCAAAATTATAAATACCAAATAAACTGGTTGGCAGTAATGCAATGATCACATAAAGCATAATTTTGCTTGTTGTGTCTTTCGAGCGTACGTGTGGTGATGATGAAACATGATATAAATCACTCACGGGATCCACCTCTTTCTTCGTATTTTTTTCACAATAAAATCTTATAAAACTCTCTTTATTGTCTGTTTATTTTTTTCTCTTTGCTGCAAGAACCTGTTTTTTCATGGTCTTGATGGACTGTGCCAACTGACGTTTTGCAGGACATGCGAAACTACAGCTTCCGCACTCGATACATTCCAGTCCATGCCATTTTTCAAACTCATCTGCTACACCATGATCTGCCATCTTTGCAAGTCTGGATGGGATCAACTGTTCCGGACACGCTTCTACGCAACGTCCACAGTTAATACATGGAGATGGTTCTGCTTTTGCAACTTCATCCTCTGCCAAACACAACAGGGAAGAAGATGTCTTGGTTGTCGGGATATCTAAGGAGAACATAGAGAATCCCATCATAGGTCCACCGGAGATAATCTTCTCTGGCTGTACTTTGAATCCACCGGCAGCTTCTACTAATTCTGCATAGTTGGTTCCAATGTAATATAAGAAGTTTCCAGGATTTGCAACCGCATCACCTGTGATTGTTGATACACGGTTCATAACTGGTTTTCCTAATTTTACTGCATTGTAGATTGCAATGATTGTCTCTACGTTATCTACGATACATCCTGCATCAGCAGGTAACATTTTGGAGTTGATTGCTCTTCCTGTAACAGCGTAGATTAACTGACGCTCACCACCCTGTGGGTACTTTGTCTGTAATGGACAGACTTCCATACGTGGTTCGTCTTTGGTTAACTCCTGTAATTTTGCGATACAGTCCGGTTTATTATTTTCAACACCGAACACACCTTTTGCTTTATCAAAGATCTGTAAAATAATCTTCATTCCGGCAACTAACTCTTCCGGATTTTCAAGCATTCTGCGGTAGTCAGCCGTCAGATATGGCTCACACTCTGCGCAGTTTGCGATAATGTACTCAATCTTCTCCGGCTCCTTTGGAGAGAGTTTTACATGAGTTGGGAAACCGGCACCACCCATTCCGACAACGCCTGCTTCTTTTACTTTGTTAATGATCTCTTCCTTGGAAAGAGCTGTCACATCCTCACATGGAGTGAACTCAACTTCCTTATACTCTCCATCATTCTCAATGACAATGGAATTCACCATATCTCCAACCGCTACACGGCGTGGTTCAATGGCTTTTACGGTACCGGATACAGATGCGTAGATTGGAGAAGAAACAAAACCTCCTGCTTCTGCAATCTTCTGACCTCTTAATACGGTATCACCTTTCGCTACAATTGGATTTGCTGGTGCGCCGATATGCTGGGATACCGGATAAACCAGATCGCCCTTAGGTAAAACTTCCTTGATTGGCTGATCTTTTGCCAGTTCCTTTCCTTCATAAGGATGGACGCCACCTTTAAATGTCTTTAAACCCATTTTTGTGCCCCGCTTTCTCTTATTTAGTATTATATTTTGCGCTAGAATCACAAAATATCATCAGCATGATTATAACACAGCTCTCTCAGATGAAATATGTTTTTTTTGTATTTTTTTTAGAACCTTTTGACAAGTTTTTAACAATAATATACATATTTTTTAGAATATATAAATAATTTTTACATAATAAAATCTATGTATTCTTTTCGCCGGATATGGTAAACTGTGGTGGAAAACACGATAAAGGAAACGATATACCTATGAAAATCTGGAACAAAACACACCATCTTACCGATACAAATTTAATTTTAAATGAAACATTCACAGAAGACGCATTTTTCTTTGATATTGAAACGACCGGTTTCTCTCCCGCCTATACTTTCCTCTACCTGATAGGCTGTGCGCACCGTGTGGGTGACAATTTTATCATCACACAGTATTTCGCCGAGACAAAAGAGGAGGAAGGCGCAATTCTCTCTGCCTTTCTGCAGGAACTCTGCCACTATCAGACCGTCATCTCCTTCAACGGACTTGGATTTGATATTCCTTATTTAAAAAAGAAATGTGAAAAATATGGTCTTACACACCCTTTTGACGAAAAAGACTATATTGATATTTATAAAGAAGTTTCTGGCTTAAAATTTTTGCTCAAACTGCCAGACTACAAACAGAAAACCATAGAACGTTTCCTCGGTCTCTCCAGAAATGATACTTTTTCCGGAGGTGAACTGATCGAAGTTTACCAGAATTATTTAAAAACTCCCGATGAGCAGGCAATGTTCTTTCTGAAACAGCACAATTACGAAGATGTGCTTGGCATGACCGGACTGATTGCCATCCGCAGTTACAGAAAGCTTTTTGACGGGGCTTTTACTGTGAATTCGACAGAAACAAATATTTACAAAGACCGCAATGGCATCCCTCAGAAGGAGCTGATCCTCACGCTGCAAAACCAATACCCGATCCCACAGCGTGTCTCCTGCCAGACGGATGCATTTTATCTGATCTGTGATGGCATGCAGTCCAAATTGCGGATTCATCTGTTTGAGGGCACATTGAAGTTTTTCTTCGATCACCCGGAAGATTACTACTATCTTCCGGCAGAAGATATGGCAATCCACAAAAGTGTCGCCTCCTATGTGGACAAAGAGTTCCGCAAAAAGGCAACTGCCTCCAATTGCTACACAAAAAAAGACGCCATCTTTGTTCCACAATATGAAACATTGATCACGCCTTTTTTCAAAGAATCAAATAAAGATAAACTCTCTTACTTTGAACTGACCCTGGAATTTCTGGACTCCGATTCTCTTCTGTTCCAGTATACCCGTCATGTTTTCCGGCATTTTCTTACCGAAAAACATTAGCTCTGCTCTGCATCCATCCGCTGCGGTTTTAATGATGGGAACTATTTTGGGGATGCTTTTCGGAAAGAATTTGGTCTCTCACCACTGCAATACAGAAAAAGACGAAAAAACCTTTTGTGATGGTTTTTTCGCCTTTGTAATTCTATTATTCTTTTTCAAAGAAGAAAGATTTATCCCGGACAAATCCAAGTTCCTTGTAATTCATAATCTGTTCTGTACTTCCGATAAAGAGAACTCCTCCCTTTGTCATGCACTGATTGAACTTTTTATAAATCTCATCCTTGGCTTCCTCGGTAAAGTAGATCACAACATTTCTACATACGATCAGATTACAGCCAGCCGGATATGGATCTTTCAGCAGATTGTGTTCTTTGAATTCCACCCTGCATTTGATCTCATCTGAGATCTGATAAGATGCTCCAATCTTCTTAAAGTATTTATCCTTTAGATCCTTTGGAACATTCGCAATACTCTTCTCATTGTAGAGTCCCATTCTTGCTTTATCCAAAACCTGCTTGTCAATATCCGTAGCAATTACTTTAATATTTGCAAGCGGTATCTGTCTGGACAACGCCATAACAAGAGAATATGGTTCGTCTCCTGTAGAACATGCTGCACTCCAGACTTTCAGATTTTTTCCATAGGTTTTGATCAGTTTTGGGAATACCTCACCCTCTAAGATCTTCCACTGCTCCGGATTACGATAAAATTCAGAGACATTGATGGTCAAAAAGTTGACGAACTGTTCGAATTTTTCTTTATCCTTTTTGATTAGATCCACATATGCATCGTAGGTAGAGATCCCATTCTTATTAATAAGCGTATCAATTCTACGGCGCATCTGTTTTTCCTTATAACAGTTCAGATCGATCTTAGTTAACACATATACATCTTTTTTGAATTTTTCATAATTATCAAGCATATTATTCCTCTGTATGAACTTCAGCAGCTTCTACAGCATCCTCTTCCGGTGCCTCTAAGGCTTTGATCGATAAGCTGATCTTCTTGTCATCTTCATTGAAATCTACCACTTTTGCTTCGATTTCCTGTCCGATCTTTAATACATCAGCCGGTTTTTCTACATGATCCTTGGAGATCTGGGAAACATGAAGTAATGCATCAACACCTGGAGCAAGCTCAACGAATGCACCAAAATCTGTCATTCTTGCAACTTTTCCTTTTACAATATTACCAACTGCAAACTTCTCTGCTGCTCCGTTCCATGGATTCTCAGAAGGGAATTTCATGCTGAGTGCGATCTTGGTTTCGTTGATATCTTTGATGAATACTTTTACAGTATCTCCAACGTTAAATACTTTCTTAGGACTTTCTACTCTGCCCCATGACATCTCTGAAATATGAAGTAATCCGTCTGCTCCACCTAAATCAATGAATGCACCGAAATCTGTTACATTCTTAACAGTTCCTTCCATGACATCACCGACTTTGATCTTTGCAAACAGTTCTTTCTGCTGTTCTAATTTCTTCTCAACTAATAACTGTTTTCTGTCACCGATGATTCTTCTGCGTTTTGGATTGAATTCGCTGATCACAAACTGGATCTCCTGATCTTTGTATTTGGAAAGATCTTTCTCATAAGAATCAGATACAAGGCTTGCCGGGATGAATACTCTCGTCTCATCAACAACAACACATAAACCACCATCTAATACCTGGGAAACTTTTGCTGTTAAAACTTCTTTGTTCTCAAAAGCTTCCTCTAATCTCTTGCTTCCTTTTTCAGCAGCGAGACGTTTGTACGTTAAGAGAACCTGTCCCTCGCCATCGTTTACTTTTAATACTTTTGCTTCCATTGTATCACCAACAGAAACCATAGTTGTAAGATCTGCGTTAGACTCGTTTGTATACTCATTGCGAGTGATGATTCCGTCTGATTTGTATCCGATATTTAAAACGATCTCATCAGGTTTCACATCGATAACGGTACCTTCAACTACCTCTCCATTTCTTATTGTTTTAAATGATTCCTCCAACATTTGTTCAAAACTCATTTCTGACATTCTTTTGAACCTCCTCAATAATATTGTTTGGGGTAGATGCCCCTGCGGTAATACCTACGTTATCGGTGGATTTTAATCTGGTCAAATCAAGATCCTTTATTGTTTGTATATAGTAAGTATTTTCACATTCTTTTTTACAGATTTCAAATAACTTCTGCGTATTAGAACTAGCCCTGCCGCCAATGACGATCATGGCATCGACTTCTTTTGCAATATGTTCTGCTTCAGTCTGTCTTTCCTCTGTAGCATTGCAGATAGTATTTAAAACAATAATATCATAACCTTTTTCGTTCACAATTTCAACTAATTCTTGAAATTTATTGTAATTAAATGTCGTTTGTGATACAATACACACTTTTTTTTCGGATGAAAGCGTAAATTTTTCCGCCTCCTCACATGTTCCGATCACGGTTGTCTCCGCTGGATCAGACCATCCTTTAATGCCTTCCACTTCCGGATGTGTCTCATTTCCAATAATAATAATATGATATCCTTCTCCGCTGTACTGTTCCACAAGACGGTGGATCTTCAACACAAACGGACAGGTTGCATCTACGATCTCAAATCCCTGTGCCTTGATCTCATCATAGATTTTTTTCTCCACACCGTGTGACCTTATGATCACGGTTCCCTTTGGTCTGCCCTTCAATTCATCGGTCGAATGGATGACCTGCACACCTTTTTTTTCAAGATCTGCAACAACCTCCTCATTATGGATGATCGGGCCGAAGGTATAGATCGGTGTCTGATTTTTTTCTGCCTCTTTGTATACCGTTTCCACGGCTCTTTTTACGCCAAAACAAAACCCGGCACTTTTTGCTAAAATAATATTCATAAATCATTCCTTATCTATTCGTTTTCTGACGCCTGCTTCTCTCAGCCGTTTTCCTGCTAACAGCTTTTTTTCTCTTCATAAATAGAGCGGATTGCTTCCACGACCTCATCAATATCCATCTCAGAAGAATCTACTAAAACCGCATCTTCTGCCTGTTTTAACGGAGAAGTCTCACGATGCATATCCCGGTAGTCGCGGTCGATGATATCCTTCTCGATCTCATCAAAATCACAGGAAACACCTTTTGCAGTCAATTCATCGTATCTTCTCTGCGCTCTTGTCTTAGAACTTGCGGTCAGATAAATCTTCACCTGCGCATTTGGAAGCACGCATGTTCCGATATCTCTTCCGTCCATGATAACATCTGTGTTCTCTGCAAGTTTTCTCTGCAGTTCCACTAATTTGGTACGGACAACCGGATACACGCTTGTCGCAGAAGCCATATTACCGACTTCCTCCGTGCGGATAAATCCGTTTATATTTTTACCATTTAAAATAACCTGCTGTTCATTATTTTCATATGCAATGGTCACATCCACATCCTGACATGCTTCTGCGATTTTTGCTTCATCTGAAGAGGCGATTCCGTTTGTCAGAAAATAATATGCCATGGCACGGTACATCGCACCGGTATCTACATAGATAAAACCAAGCTCCTTTGCCAGTTTCTTTGCGATTGTACTTTTTCCAGCTCCTGCTGGTCCGTCGATTGCAATATTCATACTCATAATATTATCCATTCCTCTCATTTTTATCTGTTTTTCATTACTGTTCACTCGTTCCAGTAACGATTTTTCTATTCCACACACATCCCTGCAAGATGTCCGGTAGACCATGCGATCTGGAGATTGAAACCACCTGTCACAGCATCTAAATCCAACACCTCTCCACAGAAATATAAATGTCTGACAAGTTTTGACTCCATCGTCGATGGATTCACCTCACTGACTTTGACACCGCCTTTTGTGATAATTGCCTCATTAAAATCACGCAGTCCGTTTAACGTTAACGGGAAAGCCTTGATGAGCCGCACAAATTTCAGTCGCTCCTCTTTTGTGATCTCGTTTACTTTTTTATCCGGATCGATCCCGGATAATCTGATCATGACCGGGATCATTTTTGCTGGGAAAAGCTTTCCAATGGAATTTTTAAACTGCTTGTTTTTTGCTTCCTCAAAGTCTTTTAGAACACGCTTGTCTAACTGTTCTTCCGACAGTGCCGGCTTTAAGTCGATCTCCATGGCAAGTGGTTCTTTTGCGATATCCGGCTTTATCATTGCACTCGCTGTCAGAATCAATGGACCGCTGACACCAAAATGTGTAAATAACATTTCTCCAAATTCATCATAGAGCAATTTTTTGCCATGGTAAATACGGACATTTACATTTTTCAGGGAAAGTCCCTGCATCTCCCTGACATATGCCTCCTTCGCATTAAATGGAACAAGTGACGGTCGTATCTCTGTCACGGTATGTCCGGCTTCCTTTGCGAATCGGTATCCGTCTCCTGTCGAACCAGTCGTCTGATAAGAGAAGCCACCGGTAGCAACAATCACATCATCTGCGGTTAGCTGTTCCCCGGAAGAAAGGCGCACTCCGCATACCCGCTTTTCTCCGTCCTGTTCTGAATCTTCATATAATAAGGAATCTACTTCGCTGTGAAGTCTGACCTCCACCTGATTTTTCTTTAAAACACGCTGTAACGCAACGATCACATCTGAAGAATGATCTGAAACCGGGAATATACGGTTGCCACGCTCATTTTTTACCGGAAGTCCTGCCTGTTCAAAAAAGTCAATGACCATTTGATTATCATACGCATAAAAAGCACTGTATAAAAATTTCCGGTTTGTCATGACACTGTTAAAAAGTACATCCATATCGCTGGAATTAGTAATATTACATCTTCCCTTCCCAGTGATATAAAGCTTTTTCCCAAGCTTTTCATTTTTTTCCAACAACAAAACTTTATGGCCATTCTCCGCCGCAGCGATCGCTGCAAACATCCCGGCTGGTCCTCCGCCGATCACAATTACTTTACTCATTAAATTCGGTATCTCCTATTTTTCCATATCGCATTTTTATGGAGTCATCAATATAATTAATCTCATCACTCTCATAAACCTGGTATTCATCCCAGATATCTTCCAACATTTCCAGTGTTTTGGCAACTTTCTTGCGGTTTTTCATACAAAGCGCAACAATCAGCGCATTAATAACGCTTAACGGTGCCACAAGCGAATCCACAATCGAAGCCATATCACTGTCTGCAATTAAGTTGCAGGACGAATACAGATTCATCGGGGAATGTACACTGTCGGTCAGTGTGATCACCTTGGCATTCCGGTTATTGGCAAATTCCATTGCTTTTAAAGTACGCATGGAATAACGCGGAAAACTGATTCCAATGATCACATCATCTTTCCCGATCCGGACCATCTGTTCAAAAATCTCACTTGAACTGCTTGTCTGCAAAAGATGCACATTATCAAACATAAGGTTAAAATAAAATGCCATAAACGACGCTAATGGTGCACAGCTCCGGATTCCAATAATATAAATATGCTTTGCATTTAAAATAGTGTTCACCGCAACTTCAAACGCTTCCTGATCGATCTTCTCTAACGTTGAATTGATTTTTTCCGCATCTGAGTGAAGCACAGATTCCAAAATTTTTGACTGGCTGATCCTTCCGTATGTCACTTCCATACGCTGAATGGAATTTAACTTATTTCTCACCAGTTCCTCTAACGCACTCTGAAATTCAGGATAGCCCCTGTACCCCAGATGTGTTGCAAAACGTACTACCGTGGATTCACTGACACCAACCACTTCTCCTAATTTTGCTGCTGTCAAAAAGACTGCTTTATCATAATTATCCGTAATATATGTAGCTAATAACTTCTGTCCTTTGCTTAATCTGCTGTAAGATTCATTAATACGATTGCTAAGATCGTTCGTATTACCCATAGTTCCCCACCTGTTATTCATTTTCTATTATGATCCAGCACTTCCTGATTACGATTCGTAAATGCATGAGCCGACCAAAATACCAACATTTTAATTATAGCAAATAGGAACTTTTTTGCAACTCAAAAAAACTGCCCGCCAGGTTTCATCATCCTAAAACCCGACAAGGCAGTTTCTTATTCATAATAACAAAATGTTCGTAACGCGCACATTCTATTATTTATTGCTTTATACCGGATATGCTCCGTTCTTTGTATCTGCTACAGTTGCATCTACTTTTTTCTGCTGTGCTTCTCTGTATTTGAAGAAGTCTGTGGCAACCTGTGGGAATAATGCATAAGTTAATACATCTTCATCCTGCTGTTTCCACTGTTTCATCTCAGCTTCGATCTTGTCTAATTCCGGCTCAAGTAAGTCTGCATATCTGCATGTGATCGCATTCTTCTTATCCTCGCCAAGAACTTTGTCAACAACCTCTGGATTGAAAGGTTTTACAGTCTGACCATATTTTCCAAGTAAAACGTCTTTTGTCTCTTTTGTTGCAACTTTGTAACGCTCACCCATTAATACGTTAAATACAGCCTGCGTACCAACGATCTGTGAAGAAGGTGTTACAAGAGGTGGCTCACCAAGATCTTTACGCACTCTTGGGATCTCCTTTAATACTTCCTCGTATTTATCCTCTGCATGCTGCTCTTTTAACTGGGAAACCATGTTGGATAACATACCACCTGGTACCTGGTATAATAAAGTTTTAATATTAACACCAAGTACTTTTGTATTCATCAGACCGCTCTCTAATGCTTCTTCTCTCATTGGTCTGAAGTAATCAGCGATCTCTGCAAGTAAGTTCTGGTCTAAACCGGTATCAAATTTTGTACCTTTGAATGCCTCAACCATAACTTCTGTTGCAGGCTGGCTTGTTCCCATAGAGAATGGGGAAATTGCAGTATCAATGATATCGCATCCTGCCTCTACTGCTTTCATGTAAGTCATGGAAGCAACACCCGAAGTATAGTGTGTATGAAGTTCGATTGGTAATGATGTAGAATCTTTCAAAGCCTGGACTAACTCTGTTGCTTTGGAAGGAACTAAAAGTCCTGCCATATCTTTGATACATAAAGAATTAGCTCCCATATCTTCTACTCTCTTAGCCATATCCATCCAGTATTCCAGTGTATAGGCATCACCTAATGTGTAGGATAATGCAACCTGTGCATGTCCGTTCTCTTTATTGCAGGCTGTAACTGCTGTCTGAAGATTACGGATATCGTTTAAACAGTCAAAAATACGGATAATATCAATACCGTTTGCGATAGATTTCTGTACAAAATACTCTACAACATCATCTGCGTAAGGACGGTATCCCAAGATATTCTGTCCACGGAATAACATCTGTAATTTTGTATTTTTGAATCCATCTCTTAATTTACGAAGACGCTCCCATGGATCTTCTTTTAAGAAACGAAGGGATGCATCGAATGTAGCACCACCCCAGCACTCAACAGCGTTGTATCCGACTTTATCCATTTTATCAACGATCGGAAGCATCTGTTCTGTTGTCATACGTGTTGCGATCAGAGACTGATGTGCATCACGCAGAACGGTTTCTGTTATTTTTAAAGGTTTTTTAACAACTTCTGCCATGATTTTCTATTCCTCCTAAATTCCAAAGATTGCCATGAATACACCGGCCGCTACTGCAGTACCGATAACACCGGCAACGTTTGGTCCCATTGCATGCATAAGTAAAAAGTTTGTCGGGTCTTCTTCTGCTCCGACTTTCTGAGATACACGGGCTGCCATTGGAACGGCAGAAACACCTGCAGAACCAATCAGTGGATTGATCTTGCCCCTTGTGATCCAGCATAATAATTTACCAAATAATACACCGGCTGCTGTACCGAACATGAATGCTACAAGACCAAGGATAACGATCTTGATGGTTGTCCAATTTAAGAATGCCTCTGCACTTGTGGAAGCACCAACAGATGTACCAAGTAAAATTACTACGATATACATTAACGCATTGGATGCTGTCTCAGATAACTGGCGGACAACTCCGGATTCACGGAATAAATTACCAAGCATTAACATACCAACCAATGGAGCTGTGGTAGGAAGAATGAGACATACCACGATTGTTACTACGATAGGGAATAAAATTTTCTCCAGTTTTGAAACCGGACGTAAGTTCTCCATCTTGATTGCACGCTCTTTTTTGGTTGTAAATAACTTCATGATCGGCGGCTGGATAATTGGAACTAATGCCATATAGGAATAAGCCGCTACTGCGATCGGTCCCATTAATCCGGACTGTCCTAATTTTCCTGCAAGGAAAATAGAAGTCGGTCCGTCTGCACCACCAATGATAGAAACAGCAGCCGCTGCTTTATCATTAAATCCTAAGATAATTGCAAGGAAGTAAGCACCAAAGATACCGAACTGTGCAGCTGCTCCAAGCAGGAAGCTGATCGGGTTCGCGATCAATGGTCCAAAGTCAGTCATCGCACCTACACCTAAGAAGATCAGGGAAGGCAAGATAGACCACTCATCTAACGTGTAAAAATAATGGAATAAACCACCGACACCATTGCTCATCTGTTCCGGTTCTGCAAAAATATCCGGATAAATATTAACTAACAACATACCAAATGCGATTGGAACTAAAAGTAATGGTTCGAATCCCCTGGCAATTGCAAGATAAAGGAATATGCAGGCAACAAGGATCATGATGAAATTTCCGACTGTCAGATTAAAGAAGGCAGTCTGATGAAGGAGATTGTCCATTGTCTCCATAAAATAACTCATAGTTATCCTCCTAAAATACTAGTTTAATGTAGCAAGTAAAGCGCCTGCTTCTACCATATCACCAACATTTACATTGATGCTTGCAACAGTACCATCCTGTGGTGCAACAACTGGTGTTTCCATTTTCATGATCTCTAATACGAGAACTGCATCACCTTTTTTCACTGCCTGTCCTACAGAAGCCTCGATCTTGAATACTTTTCCTGCTGCTCCTGCTTCGATCTTAACGCTTCCTGCGCCACCTGCTGGTGCTGCTGCCTTTGGAGCTGCTGCCGGAGCGGCTGGTGCTGCTGCACGTCTTGGAGCTGCTGCTGGAGCGCTTACGCTTCCGTTCTCTTCTACTGTAACATCATAAACATTTCCATTTACGGTAATTGTATAGCTTTTCATTTAAAAAATCCTCCTGATTATAAAGGTAATAGATAATTTCTATTTTAATATGTGACTGGTTCTTTTATCTTCTATGGATAGAACGAACTACAAATGAATCTGTGGATGTACCTTCGCTTGCCGCGATTGCTGCTGAAATAACAGCTACAAGTTCAAGATCATCTGCAAGATTCTCGTTGACGGTTTCTACTGCTGTTGTTTTTACTTCTTCTGTCTTTGCTGTCTCTTTCTTAGGAACACCGACTTTTGAAATAAATTTGAAGCAGTAAATGATCAAGCTGATAAGTATTAATACACAGAATACAGTTCCAAGTCCCATAACGGTATTTAAAGCTGCTTTCTCTAACTTTTCACCCATTGTATACACAACATCTGCTGTCGCATCTGTCATCTCGATCTCTTGTGTCAGATAATTGTACTCATATACGAAAGTAACATCTACTTCTCTCTCAGAAAAGTTTACGATCTGGTCAACCGTAACGGTATCACTTGTCTTATCAACAGAGAACTCACCAAGTCCGACGAACTCACCAACACCGGATGATGTTGTATCCAGCCAGGACTGTAACAGATTGATCACAGCTTCTGCCTCTGTGTATTCTCTTCCGTATTGCTTTGCATACTGCTTTGCATACTGCTCATTTGTCTCAATTGCTGCAGATAATTCTTCATCAGAAAATGCTGCAATTGAAGTTACCAGGTTCTGTGCGCTGCTCTGTAAATCAGAGTAACTCATTCCGCCGTAGTCGACATCCTGTGAATCAGATCCGCAGGCTGCGAGTGTCAGCGCCATGATGCAAAGACAAAGCATTAAAGATAATTTTTTCTTCATAACTTCACCTTTCTATTTTGTTCCATGTTTCTTATCCGGTGCATATACACATTTTGTGTAAAGCATCTCAAATGCTGCAACAAGATATTTTCTTGTATCTGCAGGCTCAATGATCAGATCAACATAACCTCTTCTTGCGGCTGTCACTACATTAGACTGTAACTGCTCGTACTCTTTTGCTTTCTCAGCAAGAACCTCTGCGGAAGCGTCTGCATACATAATCTTGGCTGCAAGTTCTGCATCCATCATACCAATCTTGGTCTCTGGCCATGCATATACTAAATCTGCTCCGATTGATTTGGAGTTCATTGTCACATAAGCACTTCCAAAAGCGTCGCCTACGATCAGGTTTACCTTAGGACATGTTGCAGATGCAAATGCGGATGTCATATGGGCAAGTGCTTTTGCAAGTCCTTTTTCTGCACACATGCATGCCTTAAATCCTGTTACATTCGTAAGGGATAAAACAGGGATTTCAAATGCATCACAGAAACGGATGAACTCAGATGCTTTCTCACAGCCTTTTACAGTAAGTGCTGCTTCAAAAGTCTCTGCTGTCTTTCCTTCTTCATCATGGATCTCTGTACAGTTTGCAACTGCACCAACTGTCATGCCGTTTAATTTGATAAACCCTGTTACCATGTTCTTTGCATAATCAGCTTTTGTCTCGAAGAATGCATGTCCGTCAGAAATCTCGCTTAAGAGATATCTTGCATCACCCTTCATAACGTCCATGCTTGCACATACACGGTTTAAATCATCTTCGCACTCATCTGTGTATACATCTCCTTCATTGTTCAAAGGAAGCATAGATACTAACTCACGGATCTGTGCAAGGATATCATCCTCTGTGCCGGCATAATCAATACATCCTGTCTCTTCACTCTGGAATTTTGCTGCGGATGTATCGCATTTTTCAATTCTGTTGCCCTCGATTGCATTTGGGGAATTGATGAACATTTTAGCCTTGGTTTCTTCCATAAAAGCGAAATCAGATAAAGCTGGAACAACTGCAAGACCTCCGCCACAATTTCCAAATACGGCACTGATCTGTGGAATCACACCGGATGCCTCGATCTCTTTGGCATAAATCCTGCCAAATCCGTCTAATGCATCGACAGACTCCTGTAATCTCATACCTGCACAGTCAATAAAACCGATGACCGGTGCGCCCATTTTCATTGCCATGTCATATACATTGGCAATTTTCTTTGCATGCATCTCACCGATCGTTCCGTTTAATACGGATGCATCCTGGCTGTAAACATATACCAGGTTACCATCGATCAAACCATACCCTGTGATAACACCGTCGGATGGTGTGTCTGTGTTTGCAAGATTAAAGTCTGTATTTCTTGCTGTTACAAGAGAACCAATTTCCATAAAACTGTTCTCATCGACTAACTTGGTAATACGCTGCATTGCCAAGCTATCATTACTACTACTCATTCTTTAGCCCTCCATCTATAAAAAATTAACAAATTTCGCTATGATAATTGTATATCTTTTCCAAACAATTTTCAAGTGCATTGTTAATTTTTTGACAGAATTTTTACCAAACCTTTACCACATATTGTCAGACAGCGAGTTTTAACACCTGTCTTAAGCACCACTCAAAATCCAGTTTCTCCATATCTTCTGTGGTCTCCACCTGATATTCCCGCAATACCATGTCGCCCAGTTTATAATAGACAGCTCCGACACAGCTTCTTTTTTTTACCGGTGCACTCAGTTTTTGTGCGATCCGATACTCCACCGTCACCTGTTCCCCCTCTCCGAGCAGCACATGGGAGACATCCTTTTTCAGGACAGCATGCAGTTTCATATACATCTGTTCCCCAATCCTGTCGCCCTGTGCATTTTCAACGGGAACCGGTGCAAATCTGCTCTCATCCAGTGCAATATCGTCCAGATTGCAGCGTTCGTAAGCGGCAAGTCCGTATTCCATAAGCTTTCTCGTATCCGACCATTTATAAGTTTTATTGTTTGGCCAGCCACATGCCAGCAGTGCCACAATATATGTTTTTCCATTCTGTTCCAGTGCCCCCACATAACAGTATCCGGCGTTTCCCGTAAATCCTGTCTTCCCGGAAATTGCCCCATCCATCATTTTCAAAAATGCATTATGGTTGTAACAATGGTAGGCATATTTTCCACTCACATCGGTAAACGCATGCTCTGCCTCCCCGGTGATTTTTAAAAACAGGTCTGCCTTTGGAGATTCCTTAATGCAGTAGCGCATGATCCGCGCAAGGTCTTCCGCGGTCGTGTGGTGAAACTGACTGTCCTTCTGTGCGTCCAGACCATTGGGTGTTATAAAAAAAGTGTCCTTACACCCGATCTTTTTTGCATAGTCATTCATCATCTTTGAAAAATGCTCCGTTGTACCGGCAACCTGCTCTGCGATAACGACTGCACAGTCATTAAAGGACTCTAGCATCATCGCGTAAATGAGATCTTTCATCCGGAATTTCTGTCCTGCCGGTGCACCCAGATGCACTTTTGGCGCCTTCGCTGCCTGCACAGACACCTCGGCGATCTGCTCTAAATCACAGTTTTCCAGTGCAATAATGCAGGTTAATATTTTGGTGGTACTCGCATTGGCAAGTGCTTCTGATCCGTTTTTACTATATAAAACGCGCCCGGAATCGCCATCCATTAAAACTGCCGCCTTTGCAAAAAGTTCCGTTTCTTTCGGCGGCTCCTGCGCTGCCAATATTTTTGCCGGATATGTAACCAAAATGACCAGACATATAATAATTGCAATTACTTTTTTCAAACCAAAAACCTATTTTTTCTCTTCACCCATCTATATGCAGAAATGAAATACGGTATGCTTTTGGATGATCCGTCCTGCAAAAATAAAAACGTTTTTCCACAAACAAAAATAGCGCAAAAAGTTACTCATGACTCTTTGCGCTCTGTTCTCCTTATATATCCAGTTTTACTTTCATCTCTTCTTCTGCTTCCTGCTTGAACTCCTCGATCTGAACCTGATCTAACATTGGCAGTTCATCCAGGGACTGCACACCAAAGCTTCTTAAGAACTCCTCCGTCGTGCCAAACAAAAGCGGACGTCCCGGTGCATCTAATCTGCCGAGTTCCTTCACCAGATTGTACTCGACTAACTTGTTGACCGCATGGTCGCAGGAAACACCGCGGATCTTCTCAATCTCCACCTTTGTGATTGGCTGCTTGTACGCAATAATGGAGAGTGTCTCTAAAAGTACATCTGTGAGCACATGTTTTTTCGGCTGCTTAGCAATCCGTATCAGGTACTCATACATTTCGCTTTTCGTGCACATCTGATAGGCTCCGTCCAGCTCGATGATCTTCATGCCAATGCTCGGCTTCTCATATTCTTTCATGAGATGCTCAATAATTTTCTTTGTCTCTTTTTTATCTAATTCCAATGCAGCGGCAATTTTTTCCAGTTCCACGGATTCTCCCATGGTAAAAAGGATTGCCTCCACAATCGATTCATAATTTTTTTCTTCCATCTGCTCTATTCCTTATGCTGCAATTTTCGATTCGATTTTAATATCGTCAAAGGTGTGCTCCTGCGAGATAAAAATCTTGCCGACCTTCATCATCTCTAAGATTGCCAAAAATGTAACGATCACTTCTACCTTGCCCGCCTGTGCCTCCAAAAGATTACGGAAGCTGAAATTCTTATGTGTTTTACAGTAGTCCTCCACATACACCATTTTATCGGAAAGAGAAACTTCTTCCTTCTCAATCTTGCCAAATTTAGAACGTACCGGATCGATTTTATCCGCCTGTTTCTTCATAATGGACTTAAAAATCTGATCCAGCTTTGCCAGATCCATATCCCCGACTAATTCTGCAAGATCTACCGGTTCCTCATACTCTGCAACCTCCGGTGGGATCGTAGGTTCCTTAAAAAACACCTGCTCCGCATCCATCTGTCTGTCCCTGAGTTCATAAGCCATGCACTTGTACATCTTGTACTCCAGCAACTGCTGTACAAGTTCTGCCCTCGGATCTTCCTCCTCTTCCTCCTCGGATTCTTTCTTCGGAAGCAGCATCCTGGACTTAATATCGATCAACGTGGCAGCCATGACCAGAAATTCACTCATGACATTTAAGTCATTCCGCTTCATCTCCGCGATATATTCCATGTACTGATTCGTGATCTCTACAATCGGGATATCATAAATATTCACTTTATTTTTTTCCAACAGATGTAAAAGCAGATCCAGTGGACCTTCAAACACCTGCAGTTTCACTGTCAAATCCATATATGATACTTCCTTGTAATACTTCCTTATAACTGCAACGTATCAATTTTATATGGAAAAATGAAAAAAAGCAAGCATAATGTACAGGTTCTCTCTCTAAAATGAAGTAGAAACGTCGCAGTATTTTTCATCCGACGATCTGCGATATACAAAATCAACAACCTTCGGAGGTATCTTTTCATGCACCTTATATGCTCTGCCCTTTTGTCCGCCAACATGCTTTTTGCAAGCAGTTTTCCGTTCCTGTCACCATATCATTTTTTATGTCAGGACAATATTTTTCCGAAAAATAATATTTCATTTGAGAACACTTTCATCCTTTCCGAGACGCCGGAGGAATCCAGCCAGACATCTGAAAATTCTGACATTCTCAATCTGTCTGCGCCAAGTGTTGTTCTCATGGAAGCCTCCACCGGAACAATCCTTTATGAAAAAGATTCCCATACTGTGCTCCACCCTGCGAGCATCACAAAAATCATGACACTGATCCTTATTTTTGATGCGATCGAATCCGGTCAGATTTCTTTGGATGACACGGTCACTGTATCCGAATATGCAGCAAGTATGGGAGGTTCACAGGTCTTTTTGGAGTCGAATGAAACACAGACGGTAGATACCATGATCAAATGCATCAGCGTCGCAAGTGCGAATGATGCCTGTGTTGCCATGGCTGAATTTATCTGCGGCAGTGAAGCTGCCTTTGTTGAGAAAATGAACGAACGCGCCAAAGGGCTTGGTATGAATGATACTACTTTTGTAAATTGTTGTGGATTAGATACTGACGGACATATGACGAGCGCCTATGATGTCGCGCTCATGTCCAGAGAGCTGACCATCAAATATCCCCAGATCCACGACTATTCCACTATCTGGATGGATACGATCACACACGTCACAAGACGTGGTTCTGAGGAATTTGGTCTGACAAACACCAACAAACTCATCCGGCAATATCAGTATGCGACCGGGCTTAAGACCGGCTCAACGAGCCTTGCAAAATACTGTGTCTCTGCCACTGCTGTAAAAGACGGAATGGAACTGATTGCAGTTGTCATGGCTGCCCCGGATTTCAAAGTCCGGTTTGCGGATGCAGCCTCACTTTTAAATTATGGTTTCTCCAAATGCCGGATCTACTCTGATGAGAATACTGATACGCTTTCACCTCTGCCTTTGAAAAAAGGAACCTCTGACGAAGTAACGCTTTGTTACCGCTCTCCATTTCAATATGTGGTGACCGACGGTTCCGACCTCTCCGGCATCACAAAGGAACTGGATTTACCGGAATTTGCTGAGGCTCCGGTTACATCCGGTGATGTGATTGGGCGTGCTGTCTATAAACTCGGTGACAGGGAACTTGGAGCTGTAGATATTTTATGCAGCGAGGATGTTGCCGTCGCTGTTTATAAGGACTATTTCATGGAATCGCTGCGGATGTATCTGCCGTAAATTTCACTAGAAATTTTACTTATACTCCAATATATATTGCATAACAGTTTTGTCATTTTCATTTGAACATTTGTTCTATCTATGTTATGCTATTATTGTATAGTTGAAAAGAAAGTAGGATGTGATTTTCCGATTATTAGATGCCCTCTAGTTTACAAAGGAGGGTGATGCCCTATGATTAGTTTAGGTGATGTTCTTACACTTTTACTTGTTATATTTGCGGCTCTGTCTTACATAGATAATCATAATAAAAAGAAATAGCATCCCACCGACCAAAGTGAATGCTATTTCATAATTGAATCATTTTACTGAGGGCAAATCGGATATTACATCCGATTCACTTTCTAAGTAGATTATACCTGAGGGTGCTTGAGAAATCAAGTACCCTCTTTTACAAGTTTAAAATCATTCGACACTTTCGCTATAACAGTGGCGCAAACAGACGCATCATGCCCTGAAATACATGAATAAACACATTCTGATTTTTACAGAACTCCAGTGTCATCTCCTCAGACTGGGCAAATGTATCCATACAGTCCTGCTTTAACTGTACAAGTGCTTTCGTCTTATACATGAACACACCACACTCAAAATGAAGATATAAACTGCGGTAATCTAAGTTAATGCTTCCGACTGTTCCGATCTTATCATCACAGAGAAAACTCTTGGCATGGATAAAGCCCGGTGTATACTGGTAGATCTTCACACCACATTTGAGCAACGGCTCGTAGTGGGACTGCGTCAGAAGATATACCATCTTCTTATCCGGGATTCCCGGTGTCACGATCCGGACATCCACACCTCTTTTTGCTGCATTGCAAAGGCTCACAAGCATCTCATTATCAATGATCAGATATGGTGTGAAAATGTATACATAATGTTCGGCGTGATTAATAATATTCAGGTAAATATTTTCTCCTACCGTCTCATGATCTAGCGGCGTATCTCCATATGGCTGTACATAGCCGTCTTCCTCATAAGGTTCGCTCTGATATACCTGAGGCATAAACTGCTTATAATCTTCACTGGAATGATTGATATAGTTCCACATTTCAAGGAACATGACCGTCATGCTCCAGACCGCCTCTCCTTCCAGACGGATTCCGGTGTCCTTCCAGTAGCCAAATCTTGATGCCTTGTTAATATATTCATCCGCAAGATTGATACCTCCGGTAAATCCAACTTTTCCGTCGACAACAAAGATTTTCCGGTGATCTCTGTTATTCATCACAACCGACATGATCGGACGGAATGGATTAAATGCTGCGCATTTGATTCCTTTTTCCTGAAGCTTCTTATAATACTTCGGTGGAAGCGTATTGATGCAGCCAATATCATCATAGATCAGTCTGACATCCACACCCTCTTTGCTTTTGCGTTCCAGCACATCCACAATGCTGTCGAACATAGTTCCCTCATCTATAATGAAATATTCCAGAAAAATAAAATGCTCTGCCTTTTCTAATTCTGCAAGCATATCCGGAAACATTTCCTCTCCACAACGGTAATAATTCGTGGAAGTATGGTGGTAAAGCGGGAATCCAGCCCAGTCATTGATATATTTCGACTGACGGTACACAGATATATCCTCTTTTTCCAACTGTTCCTTGATTTCCGGCGTCTGATAAAGGCATGCACTCACCTCCCGGTTCACGGAATCCATACGTTCCTGTGTTTTCTTCGTAAGACTTGATCTGCCAAAAATCATATATAATAATAGTCCAAGCACCGGGGACAGCAGGATAATAAATGTCCACGAAAGTTTATTTGCCGGATTCGTCCAACGGTTTACGATCACAAGCACCACAATAATTGCGATTGTCCTGATCGCAAGATTTGCATATGTGAACTGATAACTGAACTGATACATGACCATTACAAGCCAGAAAAACTGGAGAATAATGGAAACTGCAACGATTGAAAATCTTCCTAATAATAAATGTGCTATTTTTTTCATCTGTATTTATCGCCCCTTTCCCATTATTCTAATCTCATACCCAAAAAATGTCAAACTACAAGGTTATTCACGTGTAGCATCCCCCAGCATTTTCTGCCAATCTGCTCCCCTCTTGGATATACGCTCTCATAAAGTTTTAATTTCATATCTGCCGGCGTATAGTCCGGATGTTTCTGGTATGCGAGTGCGATCGCTCCTGACACCACCGGAGCTGCCATGGAGGTACCGCTTTTTACCACGTATCCCCTCGCATCTTTGCTGCAGCTTTTTACATTGGTTCCCGGTGCAAGCACTTCCGGCTTCACAATACAACATTCCGTTGGTCCAAAACCACTGTAGTTTTTTGTCAGCCGTCCACTGTTTCCTGTCTCTGTCACATTGTCATCCCAGCTTCCGACTGTAAGCACTTTTCTGGAAATACCGGGAATTGTTACTGAATTTTCTTTCGGTCCGTTATTTCCCGCAGCCGTCACCACCATAATGCCCTGATTCCAGGCCTCATCCACGGCATGAAGCAGCTGCTCCTGCTCGCTTTTTCCTGCACTTGCCATCATTCCAACCGATATATTTAAAATTTTCACTTGATACTTCTCCCGGTTTTTTAAAAGCCAGTCCATCCCCTCTAACACATGACTGGTCACGCCGTTTCCTTTTTTATCCAGTACTTTTAACACAACAAACTGCGCCCTTGGTGCCACCCCGCTAAGCAGTCTTACGCCACGCTTATCCTTTGACATCAGTCCGCTTCCGCCGATAATCCCTGCGACATGCGTTCCATGTCCGTTGTCGTCATAAGCTGTGAGTTTCTTCTGGCAGAAATCCTCAAAATGCAAAATTCTCTGGTCAAAATCGATATGAGGAGCAATCCCCGTATCCATAACTGCCACGGTGATATTTTTTCCGTTTAGCCCCATTTTATATGCACGATCACAATGAATGATCCTTTTTACCCGATCCATAGGAATTCCTTTTTTCTATCAATATATGAAACCGAAAAACGGTAAGTGACAAAAAGAGGTGTTCCCTAAAGTGATACTTTAGAGAAACACCTCTTTCTTAAATATATGAAACTACTGGATTTTTATGAATTACTTAGTTGTTCTCCGGAACATCCTTCATAGAGAAACTGATTCTTCCCATCTTGTCTTTTCCAAGGCATACAACGGTTACTTTATCACCTAAAGTAAGTACATCCTCTACGCGGTTGATTCTCTCTTTGGAGATCTTGGAAATGTGTACCATTCCCTCTTTTCCAGGAGCGAACTCGATAAATGCACCAAACTCTTTGATACTTACAACGGTTCCTGTGAAGATCTGTCCTTCCTCAAAATCAGTTGTGATTGTCTTAATCATATCAATTGCCTGTGCCATTTTCTCTTTGTCTGTTCCACATACAGATACTGCACCTTCATCGGTAATATCAATCTTAACATCTGTGCGGGCAATGATCTCATTGATTGTCTTACCCTTCTGACCAACTACATCACCGATCTTATTTGGATCGATCTGAATCTGGATGATCTTAGGTGCATATGCTCCAACTTCTTTACGAGGTTCAGAGATTGCTTTGGACATTACTTCGTCCATGATGTAAAGTCTTGCCTCACGTGTTCTTGCGATTGCTTCCTCTACGATAGGTCTTGTCAGACCATGGATCTTAATATCCATCTGGATTGCTGTGATACCCTTATGAGTACCGGTTACTTTAAAGTCCATATCTCCGAAGAAATCTTCCAGTCCCTGAATATCTGTTAATACGATGTAATCATCATCTGTATCACCAGTTACAAGACCACAGGAAATACCTGCTACCATGGATTTGATCGGTACACCTGCAGCCATAAGTGCCATACAGGATGCACAGGTAGATGCCATGGAAGTAGATCCATTAGACTCAAATGTCTCGGATACGGCACGGATTGCATATGGGAATTCCTCTTCAGAAGGAAGTACTGCAACAAGTGCTTTCTCAGCGAGTGCTCCATGTCCGATCTCACGACGTCCAGGACCACGGGATACTTTTGTCTCACCTACAGAGTATGCAGGGAAATTGTACTGATGAATATATCTCTTAGTTGTAACATTCGCATCAAGTCCATCGATCTTCTGTACCTCTGATAATGGAGCTAAAGTAACAACATCACAGATCTGTGTCTGTCCACGTGTAAACATAGCGGAACCATGTACTCTAGGGATCAGATCCACCTCTGCCGCCAATGGACGGATCTGGTTGATTGCACGGCCATCCGGACGCTTATGGTCTTTTAAGATCATCTTACGAACGGTCTTCTTCTGATACTGGTAAACTGCCTCGCCTAAAACTGCAAGCCATTCCTCGTTGTCAGCAAATGCCTCTGCCAGTTTATCTGTGATCTGGCGGATGTTTTCTTCACGTTTCTGTTTCTCATCTGTAAATACAGCGTTCTCCATATCTTCCGGAGTTACGATCTCTTTCATTGCTGCAAACATCTCATCCGGGATTGCACAACTTGTGTACTCATGTTTTGGTTTGCCACATTCTGCAACGATCTTGTCCATAAATGCAATAACAGTCTGGTTAATGTCATGACATTTGTAGATTGCTTCGATCATCTTATCTTCCGGGATCTCGTTAGCTCCTGCCTCGATCATAATAACTTTGGTTCTTGTAGAAGCAACTGTTAACTGCAGATCTCCCTCATCCCATACTTTCTGGGAAGGGTTTACGATAAATTCTCCATCTACCATACCCATCTGTGTCATAGCACATGGACCGTCAAATGGGATATCAGACATCGTAGTTACAAGTGCAGAACCGATCATACCAACAACCTCAGGACGGCACTCAGGATCTACAGACATTACCATGTTATTTAATGTAACATCATTACGATAATCTTTCGGGAATAACGGTCTCATAGGACGGTCGATAACACGGGAAGTAAGGATTGCATTCTCAGACGCTTTTCCCTCTCTCTTATTGAATCCACCCGGGATCTTTCCTACTGCGTACATCTTCTCCTCAAACTCTACGCTTAATGGGAAGAAATCTACTCCATCTCTTGGCTTGTCTGATGCTACTACAGTAGATAATACAGTTGTCTCACCATACTTGATCAATGCAGCGCCATTTGCCTGTGCACATACTCTTCCGATATCTACAGTAAGAGTTCTGCCGGCAAGTTCCATTGAAAAACTTTTATACATGTTTTCTCTCCTTTAAATTTTGTATACGCCACAGCATACTGTGTGACTGAAACAGAAGTACCGAAACTACTGAACCGTACACGCCCTTTAGTCATGCACCCTTCAGTGGTCTCGGGTATTTAGACTCCTGCCTCATTTCATTGTACTAAAAATAACCAGAATATACAAGCAAAAAAATAGAGCGGTGAAAACTCCGCTCTATTCTGCTTGCGCTCACTATTTTCTTAAGCCTAAGCTGTCGATCAGTGCACGATATCTCTCGATATCAATTTTCTTTAAGTAAGCAAGTAAACCACGTCTCTGACCTACCATTTTCAGAAGACCTCTTCTGGAATGATGATCATTTGGGTTCTCTTTTAAATGATCTGTTAACTCTGTGATACGAGCTGTTAAAAGAGCTACCTGTACCTCTGGAGATCCAGTATCATTTGCTGTTCTGCCGTATTTAGCGATAATTTCCTGTTTCTTTTCTTTTGCGATCATGTTATGATCCTCCTTCTTATTCTTAATCGCCCAATAAAACATGATACTCAGTAAAAGGTCGGAGTGTCCATCTACCGAATATGGGCTAAACTCATGCTTGCATAGTATAACACAGTCCTTCTGTGTTTGTAAATATAAATTTTTATAATTTAATCCTGTAAAACTCGGACTACTTTTACCGGATTACGATAGTATGCACCAGAGATTTTGATTCCGGTACGAGGTGAACTTGCATGCACCACCTGTCCGTTGCCAATATAGATTGCCACATGATTGATCCTGCTTCCATTACCATAGAAGAATAAATCTCCCGGCTGGGCTTCTGACGCAGAAATACTTGTTCCACATCCTGCCTGTGAACCGGAAGAATGTGGCAGTGAAACACCATAGTTTGCAAATACACTCATGACAAAACCGGAGCAGTCAGCACCTCTTGTCAGGCTTGTACCACCCCACACATAAGGATTTCCCACGAACTGGCATGCATAAGATACCAGATCCACACGGACATCCGAGACTCCCTGTCCGTATCTGACTTCCGTCATAGTCATAGCTGTCGGAAGCTCAGTATTGATCTCAATATAGTCTGCGGATACATATCCCTCATCACTGTCGATACTTACCTTTACCCAGCCATCTAACTGCTCTACAACCTCTAATTCCTCGCCCATTGGCATGGAAGTTACAATGCTGCAGTCAGTATTTGGTTCTTCTCTCACATAAAGCGTTGTTGTTGTAACCTTGGCAACGGTCTCTTTTACCTGCTCTGCCATGGCCGCTGCTTCATTTCCGGTTACCAGATATTCTGACTTCACATAACCGGTTACCTCACCGGACTGAATCTGCGTCCATTCTCCGTCCACACCAAGCACTTCGCATGCTGCATGGTTTGGCATCTTACCGACAAGTGTTGCATCGGTTCCCGGTGCCTCGCGGACATTTAAGTTACCGGAATCAACCACTGCGATTCCAAGATTCGTATATCCATATACGGATGACACTTCCTCCTGTGCTGCAGCAGTAAGTTCTGTATCTGTATCAGAAACGGTTGCTGTGACCTCATCACTTGCGAGTGCCTCTGCTGTGACACTTGCAATACCGGCTGTCACACCTGTATCAATCGTCTCTGAGTCCTCTTCCATTACGGATGCTGTGGCAACAGTCTGTTCTGCCACATCCTCTGTCTGTTTTGAATTATTAATTGCTGCAGTGGAAATAACTAGTAATCCGGCTGCTCCAAGACATATTGCTCTGATATATTTGGATTTCATAAAACCTCCTGAACATCTGCATGTCCCTGCAATAAATTTCTTAATATTACTCTCAAACTTTTTACAGTATAACAGTCGTTTATTACAATGTCAATAATATTTTTGTAACATCTCTGTAACATTTGTAGTCTGTTCAAAATTAACTTTCCCTTTTTTCAAAAAAAGTTCTTGTAAAAGCAATATCATTCATCATCTGTTCCTGAAGTTTTTCGATGCTTTCAAACTTACGCTCTGCCCGGATTCTGTCTAAAAACTCGACTGTCACTACCTTTTCATAGACATCTTCCTTAAAATCAAGCAGATGTGTCTCCACTCCGACCGGATTATGCCCCTCGATCGTTGGCTTGCATCCCACATTCGTGACACCGCAATACTTCCTGTCGTCAATATAAACTTCTGTCACATAAACGCCGAATGGCGGAAGCAGCTTCTCTTCCGGTGGAATCAGGTTGATCGTTGGAATCCCGATCGTTCTTCCAATCTGGTTGCCGTGTTTTACCATTCCTGTCACAAAATAGCGGTAGCCCAGCAGATGATTGGCTTTTTCGATATTTCCTGCCATGATTTCTTCCCGTACAAACGTACTGCTGATATCACGCTCGTCCTCTTTCATTTTGGAGAGGATGAGTGCCTCATAGCCGTAAACCGGTGCATATTTTTTTAACATCTGATAATCACCGCGTCTGTTGTGTCCGAAATGAAAATCCTCACCTGCCACAATGCATTTCACGTTTAATTTTTTAACCAGCATAGAGATAAAATCTTCCGGTTCCATGCACATCACTTCTCTCGTAAAGGGACATTCGATGAGATAGTCTATCCCGATCCCTTCAAAAATATGCATTTTCTCCTCGTTCGTGGTAAGCACCTTTGCCTCAGCATGTTCCACATTTTTTTTCGGCGGAATATCAAAGGTAAAAATAGCTGCCTTTAATCCTTCCTCCTTTTTCTGCGCAAGTTTTTCCATTAAAAGTTCATGTCCGCGATGGATACCATCAAACTTTCCTAGAGAAATGACAGTAGGTTCTCCGACATGAAAATCCAGTGTATTTTTTATATATTTCATTCTTCCATAAACACTTTCACAGGTTTGAAGTTTCCCCTCTCCTGCTGGAATTCATAAATTCCGATAAAGTGATCCTTTTCATCATAAATTCTGATCGGTTTTTGCTGCATAGATTCCTCAAACGAGCGGATCATCTCCGGCTCGATCCGGTTTCCATTATACAGTACTTTTGCAAACTGCTCCGGCACGACTGCTTTCTGATACTGTGTAAAAACAGAATCCACAGACCGCACAAACGGAAAACATGCCCTGTTCCATGCTTCCGGCGGAAATTCCTTCGCACACTCCTGCACAAGCTGCCCGATCTCCCCGATCTTCAAGGCATCCTTTAACAAAAACTCAGACACCTGCGTGCGGAGCAGTGATTCCATACAGCCGCCACAGCCAAGTTTTTCCCCGATATCCTGACATAAAGTGCGGATATACGTTCCCTTGGAACAGTGTACACGCATACGCACCCTCGGAAGCGTAACATCCAGAATGTCAATCGTTAAAATCTTCACAGGTCTTGCCTGACGCTCTACAATTTTGCCTTCCCTTGCGAGATCACAGAGTTTTTTTCCATTGACTTTCAGCGCAGAGTACATCGGTGGGATCTGCATATAGTCCCCCACAAAAGAAAGGACTGTCTCCCTCACAGCTTCCTCTGTCACCTTCACATCTTTCTCCTCCAGCACTGTACCGGTGATATCCTGGGTATCTGTCACCTTGCCCAATAAGAGCACTGTCTCATATTCTTTGCTTTTATCGGTGAGCAGGTCACAGACTTTTGTGGCTTTACCAAGACACACAGGCAACACCCCTTCCGCATCCGGATCGAGTGTCCCTGTGTGTCCGATTTTTTTCTGTTTAAAGATACCACGGAGTTTTGCCACTACATCAAAAGATGTATACCCTTTTTCTTTATATACATTAATGATTCCGTTGACCATAGTGTATCCTTTTTCTTCATTATTTTCTAAAGCTGTTTTTTTACTTCTTCCAAAATAGCTTCGATAATCTGCTCCGGTTCTCCCTTCATGGAAAAACCAGCAGCCCTCACATGACCGCCGCCGTCAAACTTCACAGCGATCTCTGACAGGTCAACAAGTTCTTTGGATCTTGTGCTGACCTTAAATTCTCCATCCTCTAACTCATACAGGAATATGGCAACTTCCACATCTTTTGTCACCCGAAGCTGGCTGACGATCCCATCTAAGTGCTTTGGAAGCACATCATACTCTTCCATCTCCTGCTTCGTGATGACACTGGAAATGCACTTTCCGTCCAGATGCAGAACACTTTTCATCAGGGCAAGTCCCATAATGCGGTTCTGGTTATACGTTTTCGTAAAGAATGTCTCGTCGACTATCTTTGGGAAGTTAATTCCTTTTTCGATAAGCTTTCCTGCGATCTCCATCGTTTTTCTGGAAGTGCAGGAATACTGGAAAACACCGGTATCATGCACCATTCCGGTGTAGATACATTCTGCGATCTCCCGGTCAATGCGCTCGTCTGGAAGCAGTTCAAAGATCAGTTCACAGGTGGAACTTGCGTCTGGGAAAATATAGTTATGTTCTGCAAAGTTCTGATTGCTCACATGATGATCCACACAGATCGTATGTTCTGCCGATTCAAAATACTTTGCAGCATTGCCAAGACGTTTTGCATCCCCACAGTCCTGTGCGATAAACAGATCATATTTCCTGTCATCCGGCCACTCACTCTGGATCTCTTCCGAACGCTTCATAAATTTGAAAATATTCGGGATCGGTTCTAAGTACAGATCTACTTTCACATGCGGAAAATAGTTTTTAATGTAATTGTATGTAGCGAGGCAGGAGCCGACGCAGTCGCCATCCGGTCTGACGTGACCTGCAATGGCAACTGTTTTGGCATCTGCCAGATAAACATCAAAATTTGTCATCTTTATTCCTCTGTCTTATCTGTAATGTCTTTTGTTACATCATCGATCATTTTTGACATTTTAACACCATATTCAATGGACTGGTCTAAGATAAATGTAATCTGTGGTGTATTTCTCAGATTAATGCTCTTTGCAAGCATTGTTCTGATATAACCCTCTGCACTCTTTAAGCCACGGATCGTATCCTGCTGGGATTTTTCATCCCCTAAGACACTGATATATGCCTTGCAGGTTTTTAAATCCGGTGCCACCTCCACTGCAACTACACTTGTCAGTGGATTGATGCGTGGATCTTTGATCTCGCCACGGATAATGTTACTTAATTCTTTCTGGACTTCTCCATTGATCCTGGTATTTTTAATACTGTTTTTTCTCATATTTTATGCCTCTTTTTTATCTAGGAACCTCTACCATGGTATATGCTTCCACAATATCAAGCTCAGCAATATCATTAAATCCTTCAAATACAAGACCACATTCGTATCCTGCTTTTACTTCCTTCACATCATCTTTGAATCTCTTTAAGGATGCAAGATTTCCTTCAAAGATCTGTGTTCCCTCACGGGAAATACGGACTTTGCAGCCTCTCTGGAATACACCGTCAAGGACATAAGAACCTGCGATGTTACCAACTCCGGATGCTTTAAAGATCTGTCTTACTTCTGCATGACCAAGTACTTTCTCCTCGTATACTGGATCTAACATACCCTTCATGGCAGCCTCTACATCTTCGATTGCATTGTAAATGACTTTGTAGAGACGTACATCTACGTTCTCTCTGTCGGCTGTCACTTTTGCAGTCGGGTCCGGACGAACGTTAAATCCAATGATGATCGCGTTGGAAGCGGATGCTAAGATGATATCGGATTCGTTGATCGCACCTACACCACCATGGATGACTTTTACAACAACTTCCTCGTTTGACAGTTTTACAAGACTCTGTTTTACTGCTTCCACAGAACCCTGTACGTCTGCTTTTACGATAATATTTAATTCTTTTACATTTCCGGACTGGATCTGTGAGAACAGATCGTCTAAGGACATCTTTGCTTTTGTATCCTCGATCAGCTTATTCTTGCTCTCGGAAATGTAGGTATCTGCAAATGCTCTTGCCTCTTTCTCGGAATCAGTGGAAACAAATGTCTCTCCTGCTTCCGGAACCGCGGATAAACCAAGGATCTCAACCGGAGTAGACGGACCTGCTTCTTTTACTCTTCTTCCCTGATCATCGATCATCGCACGGACTTTACCAAAGCAGCTTCCGCAGGCGATTGGATCACCGACTCTTAAAGTACCTTTCTGTACTAATACAGTGGCAACTGCTCCGCGTCCTTTATCAAGCTGTGCCTCGATGACAAGACCTCTTGCTTTACGGTTTGGATTTGCTTTTAACTCAAGTACTTCTGCTGTTAAAAGGATCATCTCTAACAAGTTGTCGATACCCTCTTTTGTATGAGCAGATACCGGACAGAAAATAGTGCTTCCACCCCAGTCTTCTGGAATGAGTTCATACTCGGATAACTCCTGTTTTACACGCTCGATATTTGCGCTTGGTTTATCGATCTTATTGATTGCAACAATAATCTCAACACCAGCAGCCTTTGCATGGTTGATCGCTTCTACAGTCTGTGGCATTACACCGTCGTCTGCTGCGACAACTAAGATTGCAATATCTGTCGAATTTGCACCACGCATACGCATTGCAGTAAATGCTTCATGACCTGGTGTATCTAAGAATGTAATCTTCTGTCCGTTGATAGATACAACCGAAGCACCGATATGCTGTGTGATACCGCCTGCCTCTCTGTCTGTCACACGGGTAGAACGGATTGCATCCAGAAGGGAAGTTTTACCGTGGTCAACGTGTCCCATGACACATACAACCGGTGGACGTGCCACTAATGTCTCTTCTGCATCATCTTCCTCTTTTAAGAGTTCTGCGATCACATCGATCTTCTCTTCCGGTTCACAGATGCAGTTGAACTCTAATGCGATCTCCTCTGCCTGATCGTAGTCGATCTCCTGATTTACCGTTACCATAGTTCCTTTTAAGAATAATTTCTTTACGATCACTGCCGGCTGTACTTTCATCTTATCAGCAAGTTCTTTGATCGTAAGCTTCTCTGGAAGAACTAATGTCTTAATTGTATCTTCTTCCTGTTTTGGCTGTGGCTGCTGCTGTGGTTTCTTCTTGCCGCCATTCTTCTCTAAGTTTACAAAACGCTCCTGCTTCTTGCTTCCTAAAACGTCATAATCGCCACGCTGTTTTCCGTTGCGGTTCTTATTGTCACGTTCTCTCTCGCGTGTCTCTTTGCCGCGCATCTCCTCTGCCAATGGTGCAGAATCCTTATTGAACTTGTCGATCTCGCGGTCTAATCTTCCACCGTTGTCTTTTCCACGGAAGTTATTACGTCCTCCGTTACGGTCTCCCTGATTGAAGCCCTGACCCGGTCTGCCATTGTTAAATGGTCTCTGGTTTCCACCGTTTGGTCTCTGTCCGCGGTTATCTCCCTGCATACGGGCTGGTCTGTCACCATTGTTACGATTATTATATCCACCTTCGCCATTATTATTTCTGTATGGACGGTCTCCCTGTGGGCGGGCTGGTCTGTCACCGTTTGCACGGTTATTGTAGCCACCGTTCTGTCCGTTTCTTGCCGGGCGGTCTCCCTGTGGACGTCTGTTGTCCTGATTTGGTCTGGAAGCTTTCTCCTGCTGACGCATCTGCTCGTATACGTTCTCTGTTGGTTTTTTGAACACGCGCTCCTGTGTTACCGGTGCGCTCTGTGCGGTTTCTGCCTTGGCTTCCTCTGCTTTTGGAGCTTTGTTTTCGGTCTCTTTTGCAGCATTTGGATTGATCAGGCTGTCAAAATACTTTCTCATGTCGTTTCCAGACATGGAAGGTTTTGCCTGACCAGCCGGTCTGTCGCCACGGTCATTTCCTGGACGTCTGCCATCCTGTGGTCTGCCGCTTTTTGCGCCCTGGTTTGGTCTTCTGTTATTGCCATGAGGTGCACCCTGTTTGCTATACTGTGCATTGAACACTGCTGTGATGCTTGACTTTTTCTTAGGTCTCTCATGCTCAGTCTCTGCTGCTTTGCTTCCTTCTGCTTTCGCTTCTGGTGCTTCCTTTTTCTCCTCAGCCTTTGCAGGGGCAGCTTTTACTTCCGGCGCTTTTTCTGCAGATTTTTTATCTGCAGAAGCTTTCTCTGCCTTCGGTACCGCTTTCTCTGCTGGGGCTTTCTCCTCAGCCTTCGGTGCTGCGGCTTTCTTGTACTTTTTACGGATGATCTCCTGCGCAGCATCATCAATGTTGCTGCTTGCAGACTTGATCTCGTACTCGGTACCGCTTAAGCTTTCTATAATTTCCTGTGATTTTATTTCTAACTCTTTTGCAAGTTCATGAACTCTCATTTTTGCCATATATTTTTGACTCCTCCATTATTCAGTTGTTATTGTCTGTTTCAATTTATCTTCCACGGAATGGGCAAGCCCTTCATTTACAATTGCAAGTGATGCGCGAAACTCTTTTCCAATACAGTGTCCCAATGCTTCTTTGTCCGAATAAACATACATTGGCACCTCATAAAAATCGGTCATATTGGTAAACATCTTTTTCGTGTTATCGGAGGAATCGCCTGCCACGATCACAAGGTATGCTCTGCCTTCTTTGACTGCTTTCTCCGTCGAAAACTCACCACTTACGACACTACCGGATTTTGCTGCAATTCCCAACATGGATAAAACTTTATCTGGTTTCAAATTCTTCCATCTCCTTTGTCAGCATTTCATATACATCTTTTGGAATCGGCATTTTAAATGAGCGTTCTAAACCTTTACACTTAATTGCTTTCTGCAGACATTCGTTTCCAGGACAAATGTATGCACCTCTGCCATTTTTCCGACCGGTTGTATCTAATATTATCTCATCTTCCGCTGTCTTAATGACTCGTATCATTTCTTTCTTAGGCTTCATCTCACCGCAGCCTATGCATTGACGCATCGGAATCTTTTTATTTGCCATATTCTGCTATCCTCGATTAATTCTCCTCGGAATACTCTGTATTCTCCTGAAAGTCTGCATCATTGTACTCGCCATCTTCCTCATAGTATTCGTCATCTTCGTACTCGTTCTCATAATCAAAGAAGTCTCCGGCTTCTCTTGCCTGTGTCTCACTCTTGATATCGATCTTGAATCCGGTTAATCTTGCAGCTAATCTTGCATTCTGTCCTTCTTTACCGATTGCAAGGGATAACTGGTAATCCGGAACGACTACTTTTGCTGCTTTCTCTTCTGCATCAGCGATAACAGAGATAACTTTTGCAGGACTTAATGCATTCTCAATGAGCATTGCAGGATTCTCGTTCCATGTAATGATATCGATCTTCTCACCGCGAAGCTCGTTGACGATCGCATTGACACGTGCACCGTTCATACCGACACATGCTCCAACCGGATCTACATCAGGATCGTTAGACCATACTGCGATCTTGGTTCTGCTTCCTGCCTCACGGGCGATTGCTTTGATCTCAACAGTTCCGTCTTTTACCTCAGCTACCTCGGACTCAAATAAACGTTTTACAAGTTCCGGATGTGTTCTGGAAACTAACACTCTTGGTCCTTTGGATGTGGATTTTACTTCAAGGATGTAAACTTTGATTCGCTCAGTTGGCTGGAAAACTTCTCCTTTTACCTGCTCGTTCTCAGTAAGGATCGCATCCACTTTACCGAGGTTGATGCTCACATTTTTTCCAACATAGCGTTGAACGATACCTGTTACGATATCTTTTTCTTTGCTGTAGTACTCATCAAAAAGAACTTTTCTCTCTTCCTCACGGATTTTCTGTAAGATCACGTTCTTGGCATTCTGTGTTGCGATACGTCCAAACTCTTTGGATTTTACTTCCACGTTCACAATGTCATCTAACTCGTATTTCGAATCGATCATCTTTGCATTCACAAGGCTGATCTCCTCAACAGGATCTTCTACTTTCTCTACGACTTTTTTCTCCTGAAATACATGATATTCACAAGTTTCCGGATCAATGTTAACTTTTACATTTTCAGACTTGCCAAAATGATTTTTACATGCAGTCACGAGTGAGTTCTCTATTGCCTCAAGTAAAGTCTCCTTGCTGATATTTTTTTCCTGTTCTAATATATTTAACGCTTCTAACAATTCATTATTCTTAGCCATTGTTTTTTATCCTCCATTATTTTTTCTGTTATTTTACGCTAAAAATCAAAAGCCAGACGGATGAGTGCGATATTGGACTTTTCAAATACTCTCTCTGTTCCATCTTCCTGCTCAATTGTCACTGTATCGGCATCATATGCTTTCAGAATGCCATAAAATTCTTTTTCCCGGTCAATCGCACGGTAAGTCCGGATCTCTAATTCCTTCCCCATGCTTCTTATATAGTCTTTTTCTTTTTTGAGTGGTCTTCCAAGACCCGGAGAACTCACTTCAAAGGTATAGGAACCTTCTACATAATCCTCTCTGTCAAGAAGCTCATTCATCTCCCTGGATACATCTGCGCAGTCGTCGGAAGTGATTCCGCCTTCTTTATCAATGTAAACTCTCAAGTACCAGGTACTTCCCTCTTTCACATACTCCACATCCACAAGTTCAAAGTTTCTGCGGTCCAAAATCGGGGTGATGAGTTCTTCGGTGCGTGCTTCATACATCTCTTTTTTCGACATGTGTACACCTCTTCCTTCCATATTCAGTTTTTTCTTGTTCCATTACGCCGCCTTTTCCTAAACATAAATTGAGAGAGGGTTTTGCCCTCTCTCAATCAAGTCAACGTGTTAACATAAATAAAGTAACACTCTTTGTTCTATTTTGCAAGCTTTTTATAAAAAAAAGCATTTAAAAATGCCAGAAACAATGTTTCTGGCATTCCGGGTTGGGCTGTTATAAAAATAACAGAGCAGTTCGTAGGGGAATCGAACCCCTGATTCCGCCGTGAGAGGGCGGCGTCTTAACCGCTTGACCAACGAACCATAGTTACAAATAACAGATATAAAATTGCTGAGCAGTTCGTAGGGGAATCGAACCCCTGATTCCGCCGTGAGAGGGCGGCGTCTTAACCGCTTGACCAACGAACCGTGCTTGACTAATATAGCACGCCAAAAAGAAAAATGCAAGTACTTTTTTGTAATTTTTTAAGTTTTTTCAATTTTATATAAAAAATATATAATTTTGACAATTAAGTAAAATGTGCCTTTGCTCCCAAGATATGCAGATGTTTTCTTTTCTAATTGAAAAAAGTAAGCCCGCGGCAGCCGCCGCGAGCCCTGTAGCTTTCTTTTTATTCACGATGCATAGAGAAACTGTTCATATCATAGTTCTTTAAGTTTTCGTGGATTCCACGTTCGTCTGCATTACTGATCAGTGCATCTCTGTTCTTCTTGGAAGAGATCTGGTCGTTGAATGCACTTGGTCCGCCGACACATCCGCCTTCACATACCATACCTTCAATGAAGTCTTCCGGTAATCTTCCGGCTTTCATTAATAACAGTGCTTTCTTACACTCTGCTGCACCATTACACTTGCATACTTTTGCATCGATCTCATCATCAGATTCTTTCAGACTCTGGAGAACGGCTGCTGTTACACCACCGGCATTGGCAAATCTCTTACCATATACGGAAGATTCCTGATAGCTGTTCTCATCCGGTTCTAATGCCACACTCTTGGCTTTCATAATGGCACGGATTTCAGAATAAGTTAAAACATAATCTGCATTGCCCTCAATCTTCTGGTCTTCCACCTCAGATTTCTTTGCGATACATGGTCCGATAAATACAGTTACTGCTTCCGGATCTTTTGCTTTGATCAGACGGGATACTGCTGCCATTGGTGAAATGGTTGTGGAAATATTGTCTGCAAGCTCCGGGAAGTGGCGTCTTACCATATTTACAAATGCAGGACAACAGGAAGTTACTTTCTTTTTGCCTTCCTTATATGCCTCTGCCCATTCCTCTGCCTCATAAGCTGCTGTCATATCTCCACCGAGACCAACTTCGAAGAACCCGTCAAATCCGACTTTCTCCATTGCTTTCTTCCAGCTGTTCATTGTGATATCATCACCGAACTGTCCCTCTGTTGCAGGGGCTGCCATTGCATAAACTTTTTTATTGGATTTTAATGCTTCAATTACTTTTACGATATAGGTCTTAGATCCGATCGCACCAAATGGGCAGCTATGGATACATTTTCCACAACGGATGCATTTCTTCTCGTCGATCACGGAGATTCCGTACTCGTCGTATGTAATTGCATTGACCGGACAACTGAACTTACATGGTCTCTTTAAATGCGCGATCGCATTGTAAGGACAGGCCTGTGCACATTTGCCACACTCTTTACATTTCTGTGGATCAATGTGGGAACGAAGTCTTCCCGGTTCGATCGCACCGAATTTACATGCATTGATACATGCCTTTCCAAGACAGTTCTGGCAGTTCTCTGTCACTGTATAGCTGGAGATCGGGCAATCTTCACAGGCAGAACTGATCACCTGGATCACATTACCGTCATCTACCGGACCAGGAGCTTTTCCTTCTGCCAGTCTGACTCTCTGTCTGATAATCTCTCGCTCTTTATAGATGCAGCAGCGGAACTGTGCTGTTGGTCCTGGGATTAATTGGTTTGCAATGTAGTCTTTCTTCTCCTCAAGCTCACCTGCAAATGCAAGTTTTGCCACTTCATAAAGTACATCATGTTTAATTCTAATCACATTTTCATCAGCGTACATTGTAAATACCTCACTCGTTTTTGTTCGTTAATTTTTTAACCATCTAAGACATTATATCGAAAATGTATGGAATTACAAGTACCTCTGATGTTTTTATTGTAGTACATAAGCTTTTTGTGAAAAATTACAATTTTCCAAGTGTTTTTTTGTGTAATTAGTTCATGCAGCACCGGGTCATTCAAATACGGTCATCTGATCCGTGATTCCCATGGTTGATTTCCTGTGGGATACTAAAAGAATGGTCTTCTCTTCTTTTTCTTCCTGAAGGCTCTTTAAAATCATTCCTTCATTCAGGCTGTCAATGTTGCTGGTCGGCTCGTCCAAAAAGATCGCTTCGCAGTCGTGCAAAAATGCCCTCGCGATTCCGATCCGCTGCCGTTCTCCGCCGGATAAGGAACTTCCCAGTTCTGCCACGTTTGTCTCATAATCGTTCGGAAGGGAACAGATAAACTCATGAATGGAAGCTTTTTTCGCTGCTTCGATCACTTCCTCCCTCGTCGCATCTGCCTTCGCCACCTTGATATTATTTTCAATCGTATCGTGGAATAAGAACGTCTCCTGTGTCACATATGCAATATGTTTCCGTAAGGAATCCGTATTGATCGCATTGACATTCTCTGCGCCATAACGGATTGTTCCACCGTCCGTCTCATAGAAACGCATGAGAAGCTTTAACAACGTAGACTTTCCGCAGCCACTCTTTCCAAGAATGCCGTGAATCTTCTTTTGTTCAAATACCTGTGAGAAATCAGAAAGAACAGGCTTGTCTTCATACGAAAAGCTGATATTTTCACAGTCGATATCCCCTGCCTGAAATCCTGTTCCATTTTCCACATCACAGACAACCGGCTCCTCCCCAAGCAGATTCAACACACGGTTTCCGCACGCAAGCGTCTGGTTTAAATTATTCGATAACGCAGATAATGCAGCGGTCGGTCCGAAGGAACTCATGATCGCGATCACTGCGATGACCGCCTCGTATCCTTCAACGTCTCCCCTGTTCACAAGATAAGAACCTGCATATGCCATAACGATGCCGGATGCAAGAATTACCCAGTCCGTTACAATACGCTGCGTTCTTTCCTGATTTTTCAGTGTCTGATTTACCTGTTCAAGCTTGTCTGTCTGCTCCGACATCGCCGTCATACGCTCTGCCTGTCTGCCATACTGAATGGTTTCTTCCAGACCATAAAGGTTGTCTAATACGGTTGTATTCAATCTGCCGAACGCATCCCGGTAGTTTTTTCCGTATGCGCTTCCCCGCCTTCCGTTCCACAATGGAATCAGAACACCGACGATCAGGTAAAAGCAAAGCGCGATCACTGCAAAAACCACTGACATGCTTCCAAGGTAAATGCACATCACTACAGATGTAATAAATGCAATGGCAATCGGTGAGATTGTGTGTGCGTAAAACACTTCTAAAAGTTCAATATCACTTGTGATGATAGAAATTAAGTTTCCTTTTTCGCTTCCATCAAGCTTTGCCGGGGATAGTTTTCTAAGTGCGGTAAATACCTGATGTCTTATGCGCGCCAAAAGCTTAAATGCAATAAAATGGTTGCACGCCTGCTCTGCATAACGCAGCACGCCACGCAAAACTGCAAACACCGCCATTAACGTGATAATAAGTGTCAATGACATTTTTCCATAATATCCGGTGACAGTCAGAAGTCCATAACCGCCGAGTACCGTAATAAATGTTGCCATGAGATTGCCAATGCAGCCCATGAGCACCGCTAAAAGCATGATGCCAAGCATTGGTTTTATCATTCCAATCAGCCCTGCCATAACCGCAAAGCCACTTCGATTCCTGTTCATAAAGCCTCCTTGTTTTGCGAAGCAAAATCCGAACTCTTGTGAGGAGAGGATTTTAGTCTCCTTATTTTGCGAAATTTTCAAGTTCCTTCTGGGCAAGGAAAAGTTCACTGTAATATCCGTGCTTCTCCATGAGCTTCTCATGCGTGCCGCTTTCTTCCACAATGCCGTCTTTCATCACAAGCACCTGGTCTGCATTCACAACGTTTGCCAGACGGTGTGAGATCAGAATGACCGTCTTCTCCTTTGCAAGCACTGTGATTACTTCCATAATCTTGTTTTCACTCTCCACATCCACATTCGAAGCTGCCTCATCAAAAATATAAATATCGCTGTCATGCAGCATGGCTCTCGCTAATGCCACCCTCTGTTTCTGACCACCGGAAAGATTTGCTGCCTTCTCTGTGATCTCCATAGAAAGACCGCCCTTTTCCATAACGGTGTCATAGAGTTCCACCTGTTTTAAAGCCGCATACATTTTATCTTCATCCGGCGACTTCATCGCCATAGCAAGATTATCCCTTAATGTTCCTACAAACAGATAACTATCATGCCGGACACGGGTTATTTTCTTATGTAAAAAGGCTTCTTCCAGCTCCTTTACCTGCACACCACCAATGGTGATCTCTCCGCTGTTCTCACCCAGATCTCCCATTAAAAGCGATGCGGTCGTGCTCTTTCCGCAGCCGGAAACTCCGACAATTGCCGTAAAGCTTTTTTCCGGAATCGTAAATGAAACATCCTTTAACACCTGCTGATGTTCCTCATAACCGAATGTCACGTGTGAAAAACAAATCGTATCTCCATCACAGGAAGTCTTCGTTCCTTTTTCTTTTTCTGCACTGTCTGACAGGGCAAAAATCTTGTTTGCCGCCTCATTTCCGTTCATTGCAATATGAAAAAAAGAACCGAGCATACGCAGTGGCAGGAAAAATTCTGCCGACACCATAATGATAAAGAAACACTGTGCCAGCGAAATTGCACCGGCTCTTAGTTCCAGAACACTTAAGATCATGCCGATAGCTGCTCCACCGTAAGCAACGATATCCATGACACTGATAGAGTTCAACTGCATGATCAAAACACGCATCGTGACTTTTCGGAATTTTTCTGCTTCCTCGTCCATTTTCTTCTCATAGCGTTCGTCTGCCTGATAAATTTTCAACGTGGTCAGTCCCTGCAGATTTTCCAGAAAAGAATCACCAAGCTCTGTGTAAGTACCCCAGTATTTTTGCAGCATTTTCTTGGCAAACTTCTGTACTGCCACGATTGAGATTGGAATTAACGGCACACACAGTAACAGCACTGCTGCTACTTTCATGCTCATCGTACCAACGATCACAAATAACGTGAGTGGTGCCAATAAACTGTAAAAAAACTGCGGCACATATTTTCCAAAATAGATCTCCAACTGGTCAACGCCCTCTGTGCTGATCTGAACTGCCTCCGAAGTAGCAATATTCTCATGGTATTTTGTGCCTAACCGCATCAGTTTTTCATACGTCAGTTCACGCAGTCTGCGTTTCACATTCGAAGATGCCTGAAATGATAATTTCTGGTTGACTGTGTTTGCAATGCCGCGTACCAGCATGACTGCGATCAGCGTCACCGGCAGTATCCAAAGCAGCTTTCCCTGTGTCTGTCCCTGCAGCAAATTGCTAACAAAGAGGGCTAACGCAAAAACAAGCACAACATTTGCCAACAGTGTGATCCACTGTGTCATGACCATGCCTGCTACTAATTTTTGATTTTCTTTAAATTCTTTTAAGAGTCTTTTGTGGAACATGTTTTACTCCGTTTCTTATTGATTTATTTTATATGAATGACCGGTCCTGTTGCTTTTTCAGCTCTTGTTTCTGTTTTAATGTAATGACTGCGTGCTTAATCGCAAGCACAGGGTGATATAACAGCATACGCGGACCTGCATACCGCATCACTTTCCGGATTTTTTCTTTGTTTTCTTTTGAATAGCAATGCACTTTACAGGCACTGCAAAAAGTTTTTGTTTCCATAAAAGGACATTTGTCTGTGCGCAGATTGCAGTAACTGGTCAGTTCTTCACAGTCTTTGCACAATGACTTTCCTTTTGTATGATGATTTCCATGACAGTATATCCGGATCATCAGATCTACCGCCTTTTTTTCATGCTCCCGTTTTTCTTCTGATGTCATAGTCTTTCTTATCCTTTTGTTACATTTTCGTCATTTGCTTTTCATGTATTTTGTAATTTATTCTTCTGGAATAAGTCTCTCGTTCTGGCTTTCTTCCTCAGACTCTTCCACTGTCTTGATCTTAGCCAAGAAATAATACAAATGTCCTGCTGCGATCACCACGATGATTGCTTTTGCATACCATACCGGCGAAAAAAGAAAACCTGCCAAGAATATAATTCCAAGTGTTGCCATCGCCTTACGCTTTGTCTCTTTTGTCATTGCTTTTCGATTCAATGCCTGATCAATGTATTTATCGTATAACTTAGTCGAGACAAACCATTTATGAAACCTCTCCGAACTTTTTGCGAATAACGCTGCCGTCAAAAGCAAAAACGGCGTCGTTGGAAGAATCGGAAGAACAATCCCTGCAATACCAATTCCAAGGAATAAAAATGCCAGTACTAAATAAATTGCGCGAATTATTTTTTTCATATCGTGCTCTCTTTCTATGTAATCTTTTTGCTTTTGATTAGTTTTATCTAACCGTTAGCCAGGTTAGAATACACTAACACGTTTGTATTTGTCAACCAAAAAATCTTATCAATCCGCCATTTAGCTTCGCATCATCCAAAATATAGTTGAATTGTTTTTTCAATTTTTTCTGTAGTTAATGGGTTTTCTTTTGTCTCAAATGTTACTATTAATTGATCTAATGGATATATTTGATTTGATAAATAGAATTCCAGTTTTGCACAGGCGTCCCGGTAATATTTTGCATCATCCATCATTCCAAAATGCTCCCAATATAGCATTTTACCTGTTTTGGGATGTATTAATGTAAAATCAGGATATATATCACGATTACCTAAATGCAATTCACTTTCGTACCGGTATGGTATATGCCTCTGCTCTAACAGCATAAGAATCATTGCTTCCGATTTCGAACGTACATAAATGCCAGAACATGTTTTATGAATAAGCTGTTCCTGATGAAATGTATTTGTCTCGTAATTTCGATGCATCCATTCTTCGAATTCCTGCACAGCATTTTTAAAATATGGTTCTAGCAATTCCTGAAAACCGCTTTTCGCCAATAATTCTTTCTCTGCTGTATTATCTGAATGATGCCTCAAATAAAAATCAATTGCCATTCTTTCACTCATCATTTCCTGAAGTTTTAACTTTTCATATCTTTTGAGTGCCAGTTGCTCTGCAAACTTCCGTTTCTTTTTCGGAATATATTGTCTTTTACCGTTTTCGCTCAAATACCACTTCACATGATCATCTGATTTGCAGCAAATAAGTTTTCCTTTTGGATATTTTTTTATTCTTTTTTCCAATTCACCAATTTGTCTTTCCAAAAATGCTTTTTCCTCTAAAGCCTGTTGATAAATACTTATAGTGTTCTCCATCCTTTCTCATTTGGGAATGCTGCTGAAATAGCTGAATGGGTCAGATTGATAAGATTTGTTTATCATACCCTATTATCATGGAACTTACAAGTGATTTTGCGCAAAAAAGTATAATATTGAATATTATGGTGTGGCAGGGTCTATCAGAGAACTTAAGAACACTTAACCAAAAATGGCAAAATAATAACACGTTGTATCTATACAAAATAATTATGTAAAAATACTCCTTTTTTTCTGCTCAAACTATCCCTTTTTTAACTAAATGTATCTATATCATTTTTTCATCATAAGCGATTCCATTAATAAAAGAAAAAATCATTCAAAGTAAAAGATTGAATGATTTTTCCTTTTATTTATAGAGTTTTTTCGAAACATTTTTTCTATATGAATCTATTCTGACATTTTATTTTGTTTGTGAAATAATTCACAGGGTCTTTTATGTCATTAATTTTATATAGAATCTTTTCATTTAAATATTTTAATTTTAACGTGCTGCCTCCAAAACTTTGCGCTTATTTGGCACGAACTTCTATCGAAAGTTCCATTCGCTCAAATACCCTCTTGATGTTTCCCACTTACTTCCGATTATAATACACATCTCTATCCACCGCCTTATTCCACGAGGCAACAATCGTCGTGCAGACAGCGTCTCCTGTGATGTTGACTGCGGTACGTGTCATATCAAGGATTCGGTCGATACCCATGATCAGCGCGATTCCCTCGATCGGAAGTCCAACGGAATTAAATACCATCGTCAGTGTGATCAGTCCCACACTCGGCACTCCGGCGGTTCCGATGGAGGCAAGTGTTGCGGTTCCAATGACGGTGAGGTAATCCATCATGTCAAGCGGGATTCCAAACGCCTGCGCGGTGAACACAACCGCCACACCCTGCATAATCGATGTTCCATCCATGTTAATGGTCGCTCCGAGCGGGATCGTGAAAGATGAAATTTTTTTCGAAACACCCATTTTTTCCGCAAGCGTATCAATATTCATTGGAATGGTTGCATTCGAAGTTGAGGTTGAGAATGCAAACGCCATAACCGGGAAGAAATTCTTGATGAAAATAAACGGGTTGAGCCCTGAAAATATTTTCAGCAATCCGAGGTACACCACAAAACACTGCACTGCGAGTGCAAGCAGAACGCAGAACATATATTTTAACAATGGGATGAACACCTCAAAACCAATCTCTGCAAATGTTTTTGCGATCAGGCAGAACACTCCGATCGGTGCAAGCTTCATGACAGCCATCGTCATTTCCATCATAATATCATTGAACTGTCCAAAGAAGTTCTTCACAATGTCAACACGGTCTCCCATGTTTGCGAGAATCACACCGAGGATCAATGCAAACACAATGATCTGCAGCATATTTCCCTCGCTTAAGGAATTAAAAATATTGACCGGGATAATGTCTAACAGTGTTTCTGTCATGCTCATGGACTGTGTTGTCTCACTCACGGTGGAAGTCACCTGGATCTGTGACATATCAAGTCCTTTTCCCGGATTAAAAATATTGGCGATCGACAGCGCAACGGTAATCGCAAGCGCTGTCGTACACAGATAAAAAATTAGTGTCTTCACACCGACGCTTCCAAGCTTTTTCGTATCTCCCACTGCCATGCTTCCGCAGACGATGGAGCAGAATACAAGCGGAACGACGAGCATACGCATCAGACGGATAAATCCCTGTCCAACAATATAAAAGACACCCTGCACAATGATATCATCCACCACGTAGTTTGATGGAATCAGATAGTTGATGATCACACCGGCCAAAGCTCCTGCAAGAAGCGCAATAAAGATCATCGTGGTAAGGCTTATCTTTTTCTTCTTTTGAACTCTATTCTGCATGATATAATCCCCTCTCTTCCAGATATTCTCTCAGGGAATCCTGCCAGTCTGGGAAATCATAAATCGGAACCATGCTCATAATAAAATTATCGAGCACCGCATACGCCGGTCTCACCTTGGAAAAATCCGACATGACAGTTGGAACCGGCTGCATGGAAGCCGTCTTTCCTGTCATTTTCAAAATCTCCTGTGCAAACACATAACGGCTGCACACGCCCTTGTTCGTCGCATGGTAAGTTCCGTACTCGCTTGTATGCACAAGATGTAATAAAAATCTTGCCAGTTCGTTTGCGCTCGTCGGTGATCCAAACTGGTCGGAGGCAATCGATAACTGCTCGCCTGCGTCCACTTTTTTTAAGAAACCATTGATAAAATTCTGTCCCTTTCCATACACCCAGGTGCTCCGCACGATAAAATGTTTTGTTGTGAATTCTTTCACATAGTTTTCCCCCGCAAGCTTGGACTTTCCATAAACCGTTCCCGGATTTGTAATGTCAAATTCTGTGTAAGGCTCTGTGCTTTTGCCGTCAAACACATCATCCGTGGAAAGCTGTACCATTTTTGCCTGCATTTTTGCTGCAACGATCGCCAGATTTCTGGCTCCCAGTGCATTTACTTTAAACGCCTGCGAAGGATTTTCCTCACAGGAACTGATATCCGTCATACCGGAACAATTGATGATAATGTCCGGGCGGTTCATCTCGCCAAAACGAAGTACTTCATCTGTATCCGTCACATCAAGGTCATCCACATCTGTATCTAACATTTCAAATTCCAATTTATCCACAACATCATTCACTGCCTGGCCAATCTGACCGCGGGCACCACATACCCAGATTTTCTGCATCACTGTTCCTCCATTTTCTCTTCTAGTATTTCTCAAAGCATAGAAAAAGATGTGAGTTTATGATTCACATGATATCTCACATCTTTTTAACGTTCTATATTATATTGATTCATCCGCTCTATGTCAAATATATTTTTCCATGGTCTGATAAAGCTGTTCTCTTTTGACCGGCTTTATGATCCGCTCATTCATGCCAGCCTCATGCACCCTGACAACATCTTTTGCCAGAACATTTGCCGTCACCGCCAGTATCGGAATATCCTGCGCGTCCGGCTTTTTGCTGTCACGGATTTTCCTCGTTGCCTCATATCCATCCATGATCGGCATATTAAGATCCATAAAAATCATGTCATAATAATAATCCGGCATGCTCTGGTAGCGTTCGAGTGCCGCCTCACCATTATCCACACACTCTGTTTCCATGTGAACCGCTTTCAAAAATCCCTGGAACACCTCTGCATTCACTGCATTATCCTCAGCTAAAAGTGCTCTCTTTCCTGAGAAATCATATGTTTCCAGATTGCAAGTTTCTGTCTCCGGTGCACGGCAGATCTCTGAGATCAGGCTGTAAACCTGCGACTGTAAAACCGGTTTTGTCAAAATATAGTCCGCGCCAGCCTCACGCATCTCATCCTCGAAATCTTTTGCATTATAAGAGGACGCAATGATTTTTAACGTATCGTGGTCGAATAGCTTCCGGATCTTTTCAATCAGGCTCCTGCCGTAACCATTTGGCATCTGCCAATATACAAAGCAGATATCGTAGCCCTCTCCACGGTCATAAGCATCTTTGAGCGTGTTTAAAATCTCCGTCTCACTCATAGAACTGTCATAACGGATTCCAAGTCTTGCGAGCGTTGCCTTCATATAATTCAGCGTGATCTCATCATTATTGACCAGAAATGCTTTTAAGGATTTAAACTTGCGTTTTTCCCGCACAACACGCCTGCCAATTTCAAACGGAAGTTCCACCAGAAACTTCGTTCCGACATTGTATTCAGAGATCACCTCGATTTTACCTTCCATTTGTTCCACAATACTCTTTGTGATTGGAAGTCCAAGACCGCTGCCACCATAATTTTTTCCATTCTCATGCTGTTCCTGTTCAAATGGCTGCCAGATTTTTTCCAGTACCTTTTCCGAAATTCCACAGCCTGTGTCCTGCACTGTGATATGCAAAATAGTGTTCTTATCGTCCACATCCTGCTCAAACATGCACACTTCGATCACACCGTTTTTCTCCGTGAACTTAAACGCATTGGAGAGCAGATTGACGAGCACCTGCTTCACACGGACATCATCTCCCACCAGATATTCATGTGTCACACGATCAACCCGGAAATAAAACCGGATTTTTTTCTGTCTGCACTGAGAGTAAAAAAGATTGGATACTTCCGACACAACATCATTCAAAGAAAACAGTTTTGTGTGCAGCGTCATCTTATCATTGTCGATCGCTGCCATATCCAGCACATCATTTACAAGTGTCTGGAGATATTCTGCCTGCGAACGGATCTTCTTGAAATCCTCCTGCACCGCAGCATCTTTGTAATGTGCAAGCTGCGTGATTCCCATGATTCCATTGATCGGTGTTCTTAATTCATGGGACATTCTTGCCAAAAACAATTCCTTGGCACGGCTCATCTCCTGCTCTTTTTCTAACTGCGCCTGGATTTTTTCTCTTTCCAGAATATATTTTTCAACGAGATTATGCACTCTCTTTTTTATGATTGCCGAATCACACGGCACAAAAATGTAATCATCCGCACCAAGCTCTAATGCCCGCACTTCCGAATTTTCATCAATGGCAGTCTTCGCAACGACCGGGATTCCTGCAAACTTCTTCTGCTGTTTCAGCTCCTGCAAGACCTCAAAGCCATTCATCACCGGCATGCAGAGATCCAAAAGCACAATGTGTACTTTTTGTTGTTCTATCTGCTCTAACGCCTGTTTTCCGTTTTCTGCCTCTAAAATATGATACTCCTCTTTGAAGATCTCCGCAAAAGATGCGCGGTTTATCTCCATATCATCCACTATGAGCATTGTCAGCCTTTTTTCCATGTCCGATCTGTACCTTCCTAGTTTCCGTAATGTGTAAACTATCGCTCTAGCTATTATACATAATTTTCAGAGAAAAAAAGAAGTTTTTTGCAAATTTTTACAAAAACGAGCATTCTTACACGCCTTCTATACATGATATTACATTTTTCGACAAGCGTTCTGCCCGCTTAATAAAACAGTGGGCTGACTGCCAGCAAAAAAATTCCAATATAATAAGTGGTCAGATTAAAAAGATGAATCCTGCGATTCCTGTTTTTATAAAAATAAAGAAACAGGATCGAAATATCAGAAATCATAAACAGAAAACTTCCCACTGCACAAACGCTATGATACCAGTCTGGCAGGCAAAGCGCAATATGCATACTTTTGGCAAACAGGTATGCAATGAAAAAGCTGTAGACCAGAATACACGGTCTGAGCCTTCCTGTATGAAAGCATCCCATTCCTGTCACAAAAAACATGAGCAGCACCGCCATTGCTGGTATCACTACATCTGTAATAGTAATTGACTGCATCCGGTTTAACCAGCGGATAAAAAACAGATGTCCGAGCAAAAATGCGACAAGCCCGGAAAGAAAAATCTTCTTTTCCCGTACTTTATTGTAAAAGGCAAGAAGCACATCTCCGGCAAAACAGCACACAAACGCCGGCAGCATCCGCCAGAGATTTCGCATATCCCCACTGACGCCTGCTGCCACTAAAAACACCAGCAGAAATGCCGCGCTCTGCACCGTCTTGGTGAACACATAATGTTTTTTATAATCCGGCTTTCTCACCTGACAGATAAACCACAGAAACAGCACTCCGTAAAGAACCGCCATTCCAGCGCCCCACATCCATAATCTCATAGCATACTCCTACTTTTCTTTGCCAAATAATACCGGGTTTCTCGCTGCGGTCACGATCAGCGGAATGACCATGCAGATCCAGATGACAGGCTCCGTCCAGATGACCGCCCAGTAACCGAATATCCGCACAAAAACAAGTGTGAACACCACTTTTCCAGCCATTTCGATAAAACTCGAAAAAACAGGTGTCCGCTGATCTCCGATTCCCTGTAAGGAATTGCGCAGGATCACGATAAATACGCAGACAACCTGAAACGACATATCATACACAAGATACTGCGTTCCCCAGTAAATGACCTCCTCGTTGTCAGAACTTGCGATAAAAGAGATCAGATACGGAGATATTGTATGCGACAAAATAAAAATGATCACACTGAACACACAGCCGATCCCGGTCACCGCCTTTAAGCCCTGACGAATCCTGTCATACTTTCCGGCGCCGTAATTCTGACCACAGTAAGTTGCCATAGATGCACCGAACACACTGACCGGAAGGCTGAAAATCTCAAATACTTTTCTCGCCGCCGTATGTGCCACGATAATATTTGTTCCGAGTGTATTGATCCCTGTCTGTAAAATCAAGGTCCCACAGTTTACCAGTGAAGACATAAGCGCCATTGCAAGTCCGTTCTGATATAACACTTTCATGCGCGCCTTATCCCATTCGAAATCCTCTTTTGCAATATGTAAAATTGGGAAACCGGATCTGATGCGCAAAAAACATAGCACTGCGGAGATCAACTGCGACAGTACCGTTGCATAGGCAGCTCCTGCCACGCCCATAGCACAGCCGCCGATAAAAAGATAATCCAGCGCAATGTTCGTAACTGTGGCCACGATCAGAAAAATCAACGGTGTCACAGAATCCCCGATTGCCCGAAGCATGTCCGCACACAGGTTGTAGGCGAGTGTGATAAACATTCCCCACACTAAAATCCGGATGTAATCATGCGCCATTGCAAACTGTTCCTTTGGAACATTCATCAGATGCAGGATCGGATTTAAGAACAGTAATACTGCAAAAACAATGACAACCGCCGTTATCATGCCAAGTAAAATCGAGGACGCTTCATTTTTCTTTAAAAGCTTTTTGTTTCCACTTCCGAAGTTCTGTGCGATCACAATGGAAAATCCCAATGTGAATCCACTGAAAATACCGGTCAGCAGATTATAAAGGATTGACACGGAACCGACAGCTGCCAGTGCCTGCTCTCCTAAAATGCTTCCGACGATCTTCGTGTCGATCAGACTGTACATCATCTGAAACAGTCTTCCCAAAAAGACCGGGATTGCAAATAACAAAATTAATTTTAACGGACTGCCTTCCGTCAGATTCAGATTTTTTGCTGTTTTTTCCTTAACCATTTTTACGAAGTCCCTTCGGATAATGATTTTTCAAAATACCACCCGCTAACTTACCCCAGCCAATGCTGTAGCCGTCGACTGTGACTAAATACCAGCCTTTCTCTCCTTCTAAGTTAAATGTCTGTCCGTTCAGATATGCCTTCACCTGTGGGCTGTCACCTGTCAGGCTGCACACATGCTTTACATCCTCCGGTCTTAACGCAAGCGCTAATGCATGGGAAGGCTCAAAGCGGTTCTTCTTCATTGTTCCAAGATGCAGTCCCGGACGAAGCACTTTTAATTTATGGATCGACGGCATTGCTTCCGGCATCCGGTAAAGCTGATCGCCGAATTTTAAATAATCGCCTGTTATTTTTTTCACAAGTGTTTCCTCTGCAAATGCCAAAAATTCCCTGCACTCTTTCTCATTGATTCCCTTCTCCACACCGTTTCTGCAATACCCCTGATAGGATTTTGATAAAACGCCCGCTTTTTGCAGCACCGCAAGGTAATGTCCTTCCCCTTTTAAATGATGCGGCCACAGACGGATCGTATGCTCGATGCCTTTTGCCGGATGATCGGTCCACGCTCCCACGCCAGGCATCATGCCCGCTTTTTTCTCCACCGGCAAAATCTCAAATTCCGGATGACGCTCTATAAATCTGCTGATGCTGCCCTCATTCTCTGCCGGTGCAAATGTGCAGGTCGAATACACCAATCTTCCACCCGGCTTTAACATCTCCGCTGCACAGTCTAAGATCTCTGCCTGCCTTGTGGCACAATTTTCCACATTTTCAGGGCTCCACTCGTCACAGGCATCCTCATTCTTACGGAACATCCCCTCGCCGGAACATGGTGCATCCACTAAAATACGGTCAAAGTACTCCCTGAAATTCTCTGCAAGTCTCTGTGGTGTTTCATTGGTCACAAGCGCGTTGCTCACGCCCATGCGCTCGATATTTTCCGATAAGATTTTCGCTCTTGCCGGATGAATCTCGTTGCAGACGATAAGCCCATCGCCCTGCATGGCGCAGGCGATCTGCGTACTCTTTCCTCCCGGTGCGGCGCAGAGATCTAACACACGCTCTCCCGGTTCTGCCATAAGATATTCTGCCGGTGCCATTGCGCTTGGCTCCTGAATATAGTAAACACCTGCCTCATGATACGGATGTTTTCCCGGCTGGTCATTCTCACTGTAATAGTATCCGTTTGCTGCCCACGGCACTTCCTCTAAGGAAAACGGTGCCTGATTTAAAAAATTCTCCCACGTTGTCTTTAACGGATTGATTCTGAGCGCCTGATATTTTGGCAGATCGTAGCTTGCAAAAAAATCTGCATATTCTGCTCCTAGCATTTCTTTCATTCGTTCACAAAATTGTTCTGGTAACATTTTATTCTTACTCCTGAATTTTTCATTTTTCGGTTTTTATCTTTTCCTGCATTTCTTTGTATTCCGTCTTTCATCATTTTGGGTTGGTCAGTTTTTCAATTGCCTCTCCCAGTAAGCGGTTGGAAGATTTTTCCCTGCTCTCTTCGATTCTTTCCCGGATCGCGTGGCTCGCTGTCTCCACTTCCTTTTCAAACTCCCTTGCGGAAATCAGATGACAGCCCTGTCCGGTAATGATGATCTGCTCAAGTCCGTCCGAGGTTGCCACCATCACCCGGTACTTTCTTCCATTTTCATGTGCAAACTTTTCAATATAAGCGTCGGCAGTCTCTGCCTCTTTTGTATAGACCACATGAATATTATGGTAATCGGACATTTCCGTCTGATGTCCTTTTACACGGTAAGCATCAAATACTACGATCAGATTGCATTTTCTGATTCCCTGATAGTTGCATAAAATATCTAAAAGCCTTCCTCTTGCGCCGTCAATATTAGATGCCGCCAGCTCTTTCAAACTCTCCCATGCAAAAATAATATTATAACCGTCCACCAGCAGATATTCCTCTTTCGAAACTGTCTTAGGTGGAACGTAACGCGAAGTCTGGTCGGATGTGATCACTTTTTTCGTGGTGCGCCACTGCTTCGTTGCTCCTTTCTCATGCTTATTCGCATGATAGGTGCGTGCTAAAATTGCGTCAATCTCCTCAATATCGATCCAGTGATCCGGATCGTAAGTACGGTTTTTTCCTGTCGTGTGGATTTCTTCTTCCTGCTCTTTCTTCTGCAGCAGTCTGCCCTCCACATGCATATAATCCGGCACTTCATTCCACGGAACTATAAATCCTGCTCCATGTGCACAGAATACCGATCCGGTCGGATGTACAAGATCCCGCTCTGAATCATAACCGATCTGCGCGATCACTTCCTCCGTATTATGACATGGATAGTAACCTGCAAACTGAAACGTTACTTTTCCAAGACCTTTCGTATATGCTGTGACCTCTTTCTGGTAGTTCGCCATGCATGAGACCGGCGCGATCCCGCGCAGCACCTGTGCGTCTCCTTCCTGATAAGGTCCCTCAAACTTTCCGTGCATCTTTTCAATATCGGTCATCGTGCGCCCGATCATACTCTGCGGCACTGCTATATGAAATTCATAGTATGGTTCCAACAGCACAGACTGTGCCTGTTTTAAACCCTGCCGCACTGCACGGTAAGTTGCCTGCCGGAAATCTCCGCCCTCGGTGTGCTTCGTGTGCGCCCTGCCACCGATCACAGTGATCTTCATGTCCGTGATCACAGAACCTGTCAGCACACCAATGTGTTCCCGTTCCTTTAAGTGCGTTACGATCAGCCGCTGCCAGTTCTTATCAAGCACATCCTCACTGCAGTCTGTCTCTATCACAATGCCGCTGCCCGGCTCTAACGGTTCTAATAACAGATGCACTTCCGCGTAATGCCGCAGCGGCTCAAAATGTCCCACGCCTTCCACGGTATCTGCAATTGTTTCCTTGTATACAATTTTTCCCGGACCAAATTCTACATCCACTCCAAACCGTTCTGCGATCATGTTTTTTAAAATCTCAGTCTGCACCTCTCCCATGATCTGGATCTGGATTTCCTGAAGCTTTTCATTCCATACAATATGTAATTCCGGTTCCTCCTCCTCGATCTGGCGGAGTTTTGGCAGCATCACCGCCGGTTCAACTTCCTCCGGAAGTATCAGGGCAAAATGCAGCACCGGTTCAAGCACCGGCGTGTCTGCCTGCGCTTCGATTCCAAATCCCTGTCCCGGATACGTGTAGTCTAATCCGGTAACAGCGCAGACCATTCCTGCCTTTGCCTCACTGACGGTCTCATATTTTGTTCCGGAATAAATGCGGATCTGATTCACCTTCTGCTCCCAGCGTTCCTCGCCAAACCGCATATGGCCTTCATTCGAAAGAAGCGCCTTTACTTTTAAAGTTCCTCCGGTCACTTTCAGATACGTCAGGCGGTTATTCGCCTCATCTCTTGCGATCTTAAAGACCTTCATGCCAAATTCATCCGGATATTCCGGTGCTAACGTATAATGGTCAAATCCCTGTAAAAATGCATCTACCCCAGTGTTGCGAAGTGCCGAACCAAAAAAGCATGGAAAAATCTTACGCTCTATGATCATTTCCCGGATTTTCTCATCCTCAAGTTTTCCGTTTTCCAAAAATGCTTCCATGGCAGTCTCATCTTCCATGGCGATCTCTTCCATAACCGCATGGGCTGTCTCGTCCGCTCCCTTGTCTATTTCTTTATCTGCTTCTTTGTCAGTTCCTGCCTCTTTTTTCGCCTGAACAAGTCCTGTAAAATCAATGCATCCGTCGGACAACTGCTTTTTCAGCTCCGAAAGAATTGCCTCTTTGTCTGCTCCCGGCTGATCCATTTTATTGATAAAAAGAAATACCGGAATCTCGTACCGCTTTAACAGCCGCCAGAGTGTCTGCGTATGTCCCTGGATACCGTCAGCTGCACTGATTACTAACACCGCATAATCGAGCACCATTAAAGTGCGTTCCATTTCTGCGGAAAAATCCACATGTCCGGGTGTATCCAGCAATGTCATGTCAGTGTCGCCAAAGCTTAGAACCGCCTGTTTGGAAAATATAGTGATCCCGCGTTTTTTCTCCATGGCATCTGTGTCTAAAAACGCATCTCCGTTATCGACGCGTCCTATTTTTTTGATACTTCCACTACTATATAAAAGTGCTTCTGACAATGTGGTCTTGCCGGCGTCAACATGTGCTAAAATTCCTGCTATGATTTGTTTCATGATTATTTTTTTCCTTAAGTTGTGAATCGAATTGTAAAATTCATCTATACTGTCTTTAAATTGTTCAAAATTAATCCGTGCATAAAGAGACCCGCTTCCGCTACGTGTCGCTCGCAACGGTACTAAGAAACCACCGGCTGCATTTCTTATCTGATAAATCAGAACGAAATACAGCCACTGCTTTCTAAGAACCGGCGGCTCCCCAGTGTCTTTTATGCGCGGATTAATTTTTCACAATATATTTACACTGTGTTGAGTTTTACAATTCGCAATTTACTGTACTGAAAAATGATTCATGTGTGTATTGTCCTGATATTGAATCACTTATATATTTTATCACACTTCGCCTAACCAGAAAAGGGACAGCACACGGAATTTATCCATGTACTATCCCTTTTGCTGGCTGTGTCGTGATCTGGTACTTTATTAGTAGCAGAAATAATGACAGCAGATTTTTACATCAATATTCGACGTCAGCGGATAAGTTGAAAAATTCATTGTATCATTTCTTAATAGGTCTGTATTTCCATTTAATACATTATAAATAGACTGGTATTCTGTCTCTGTCGGATGCGCTTTATCCCGTCTTTTCCAGGAAACAAACTGAACCGGATTGTTCTGGCTCAGCACATCGTATAATGTATCTGGATACAAATCGGATGCCATGCGGTTTAAAACCACCTCGACAACCGCTTCCTGCCCCTCGACAGGTTCGCCGTTTGCTTCCAGCCATACGATTTTGGCGAGCAGATCGACTTCATCTTCGGTCAGGCTGATGTTCCAGCGGTTGTTATACACTGTACTTTCCGAAGTTCCAAGAACTTCCTCCACCTGATCATTCTCACTTACTTCTGTATTTGTTTCAACTATTTCGCCTGTCTCTTCTTCTAAATTACTTTCTGAATCATTCGAAGTTGTCACTAAAACAACATCTTTCTTTTCAACACCTGTTTCTTCATCTGATTCTGTGGTAAATGAATTTGCGGAAATTGCAACTGCCACACCAGCCATAAGCTGTAATTCTTCTGGCTCTGCTTTCTGATCCTCAAGTGAAACCACATCACTCGGATTCTCAGCAATCGGAGTTACCTCTTCCGGAATGTTGGACGTAACAATCAAGCATAACGTGAATGTAAAAAGTAATGCTGCGTCCAATATTTTTTTTCTCATTTTTCTCCTTTCCTCAAGAATGATACATAACATAGTAAAACGACAGATAAACTAAAAATTTATCTGCCGCTTCATTACAAATCTCTATCATACTCAATTATTCCCAAAAGTCAAATTTCTCATTCAGGAACTTCACTGGAAAAATTTCTTCGATTTTTACCAGATTCTTTTTTACATTTGTGCCAATAATCTACTAACGAGCCAGTTATAACTTTTTTGCGCTAAAGCAGAAACAGTCAGATATTACAATTATTCTGCTCTTTTCTGCTTCTTTTTATGCAATTTCCATTAATTTTTTCTGGAAAAACATGGGAAATCGCTTAGTCTCTTCTAATCTCGGATAAAATTTCTGCACGTTTTGTCCCGATCAGAAGCTGATTTTTGTACATTTCATAGCGTTCGATCGGATGCTCACTTAAGAAAACTGCAATCTCCGGTGTGATCGTAAGTTCTGTCACAAACACAACCATTTCCTGCCCGTTGGAAAATGCCTGTTCCATAAATGAAAATGCATTTTCCAACACCTGTACGCCTTGATTTTCAAGGTCTTGCAGCATTTCGCACTGTGCGTCAAACGGAACTTTTGCCAGGACGAATAACGCTGTTTCTTCTATATTAATAGATTCCTCTGCCGCAATTTTTCTCGCGCTTTCTTTTAATTTTTCATTCAGACTGCGCGCACATTCACTCTGCGATTTTGTCACAAACTGCTGTCTCTCGTTTTGTTCATCTATCGCTGTTTTTTCTGCAAGAATTGATGCAAAAACGCCTTCTTTTTTCCCGGAATCTTTTAATTTCTGACGGTATTCCTTCAAAAAGGAATACCATGCGTCGGTAATTTCACGCTCTTTTTGAATCCGGTAAAACACATTTGACACACCACTCAGCAACAGATTGACCACGGAAAGTCTTTCATCAAACGCCGCCTGATCAATGCGCGCATAGACAGACGGTTTTACTTTTCCTTCTAATATGTCTGCGATGCCATAATCATCCTGATATTTTTTATACAGATCAAAATAAGCCGACACATCCTCTGCCACATCTTCGTGACGTAAAAACTCATGAATCGTCTCCTCGTCCACCGGAATGTGAAGTTCCTCATAAACATCCATGAGATTGCTCAGATCTTCCCAGCCTCTGGCAGTCACAAACTGCAAACCGTCCACATCTGCCTCCACGCGGTAAAAATTGTTCGGGCGAAGCTCCAGATAACTTAAGATAGCACTGTTTAAATGTTTTTCCCGCGCATATTCCTTCCATACACCAAGGTCTGCCTCGATGTTCATGCAGCGCACACGGTCTAAGGTTACCATATCAAAATCCCGGACTGATTTATTGTATTCCGGTGGATTTCCGGCTGCAACAATGATCCAGCCCTCTGGAATCGCCTGATTACCAAACGTTTTACACTGCAAAAACTGTAACATGGTCGGAGCCAGCGTCTCGGACACACAGTTGATCTCATCGATAAATAAGATTCCCTCTTTTCTGCCGCTCTCCTCCATTTTCCGGTAGACACTCGCAATAATCTCACTCATCGTATATTCCGTCACAGAATATGTTTTTCCGCCATATTCCTCCTCTTTGATAAAAGGAAGACCGACCGCACTCTGTCTTGTGTGATGCGTGATTGTATAAGCCACCAGCCCGATCTCGCACTCCCTTGCGATCTGTTCCATAATCTGTGTCTTTCCGATTCCCGGTGGTCCGATCAAAAGCATCGGGCGCTGCCGGATCGCCGGAATTTTATAAACGCCAAACGTATCCTTGCTCAAATACGCCTGCACTGTGTGTTTTATCTCTTCTTTCGCCTGTTTAATGTTCATAAATCCTCCTAATCTAAAGCAAAATCCGTCTGTTCAATCCGAAGCTTCATCGCCCACGGTGGAACTGCACTCTCGTCATAATCTTCCAGAAATAAAAATGCTGTTTTATAATCCGGGCGTTTCCTCGGGTAAACGCCCTTGCCGTCTGTAAAATAGAGCAGGCCTCCCAGATTTTTTAAAATGCCCTGCTCGATCAGCTCATTCACATAAGCAAATGCCGGTCTGAAATCCGTTCCGCCACCGCCTACAATTGTAAAACGGTTTAACAACTGTTCTAGTTCCTGACTGCTTCTTACCTCCTCATCCGTGCGCACCTGATTGTCACACTGAATGATCCGGATACGGCTCTGCGCAAAAAAGCTGTTTCGCTCTGTGAGAATCGTATACGTCTCTTTCAGGAAATTTTTGATCAGCTCTCCGCTTGTGGAATAACTGGTGTCGACCACAATGACAAACTCCTGGATTTTCATTACTTCCCGGCTCTCAACCGGCTCGATCAGCGGCATATTTCCATAAAGCCGCAGACCATAAGTATAATAATTCAGGTCAAATTCATCCGGATCTGCATGTATTTCTTCTCTTAAAACGGAAAATTTCCGAAGAAATTCCGCATAACTGCGTTTTCCCTTCTCTGCCTTTAGCTGGGCGGCAAAGGCTTCCTCTCCGTCCTCCGTCTCATCGCCTCTGGACTCTTTTTCCATGCGCGTCTGCCTTGCGATTTTATCCCACTGTTTTCTGGCATCCTCATTTGCCGCATTTTTCTGTTCCTCTTTCGGCCAGTAACGGTGATCATCTGTATAAAATTCCTTTTGCAACGCCAGCAGCTCCTCCGGCTTTCTGCCACAAAGATAACGATAAATCACTGCCGCTGAGATTCCCTGCTTCTGCTGTTTTAACTCCTCATACAACTTCTGTCTCTGCCAGCTTAAAATCCTTCTGGTACACGGCTTGTTCATCTGATCGATCGTGTATTCCACGGCAATGTCACAGGCAAGATTCCATTTTTCCCGGTCTCTTTTCCCACCGATCCACAGATGAAAAAAGATGCAGTGCAGCACACTGTGCAGATACGCCCGGTCCAAATATTTCGGATTGTCCTGAAACACTCTTAGCACCTGCTCCGTTGAAAAGTAAAGGTACATGCCGTCCGTTGCAAAGCTGTGGATGTTTTCATCCGCCTGATAGGTAAGTGCTCCGAGCGCAATATCCAAGAAACGCAGATCCATATAAAGCTCGCTTCGCACAAACTCCAGTACCTTTTTCGACATCTGTGCTTCCCACTCGCTCTGTGTCTGTATATGTTTGCTCCTAAACTGCTCCATTCCCGCTCCTTTCCGTTGCTTTATAAATCATCGAACGAATACCGGCTTTTTACGTCTATGGTATTTGTCTGCTCTGCAAAAAGCTTCCTTCTCCACGCAATTAGGCTTGCGACGCCTTCCATCCACTCCGTTGCTGATGCCCTGAAAACTGCCAGATCCATCTGCTCTTTCGTTCCGTATCCCCTTTCAAAAAAGAAGGAAAGCTGCTTTAATTCCCTCTGTTTTATCAAAAGTTCCAGTATTTTCTCCGCCTGTTCACGCACATAAGCCTCATAAACCGCCTTCGCTTCCGGCAAAAGTCCCATTGCATAATATAACCTGTTCCATGCCATCGGAATCAGCACTTCCGCGCCTTCTTCCACACACGCCTGTGGGAAAATCTCATCATATGCCTGTAAAAGGACAACCCCCTCTTTAAAGCACTGTCTTGCACGAAAGCCCTCTCCGGTCAGATTTAATTCAAAAATATGCGCCGGTCCGATCTCATCATAGCTTTCATAATATTCCGGATACAAAAGTACTGCCTCTTTCGTTCCTTCCGTCTTTTCAAAAGAAACCTCCACCTGCCATTTAATCTGCGCCAAAAGCTGTTTTAACCCGGTTTTCTCCTCTACCTCTGCACACATCTGTACATGACGCAGTTTCAGACAGTTCATAAACGCATCACTTCCCACCTCGGTCAGTTTCGGATATACTGTGATCCGCTCCATTTCCGTGCAGTTATAAAATGCGCAGCTTCCTATTTTCTCCAAGCCCGGCGGAAGCTGTACCTCTTTTATGTATTTTTCTGATAATTCGTGCAATTTTCCATCCCGTTCTATTGTTTCCAAAGAAATAATATTTTCATCCATATATTCCTGCTCTGAGACAATACGATCCTTTTTCACTTTGTCATTCAACGCAAACAGACCACTCTCCCACATACCTCCGCAGTACCTTGAATACCGGATTTCATTCTCCAGAAGCTTTCTTCTTGAAAAGCAATAGTCTCCCAATTCCCGCACGCATCTTCCATCGATAAATCCCGGCACTGTCACGACCGGCTGTTCTCCGAATACCCGAAGCAGACGGATTTCTCCTTCTGAAATTTTTTCCCATAAAAAAAGCAATTGTTCTGCCCTGTTTTCTTCCATCATTTTTCCCTGTCATTCATGTCCAATATCTTGTATATCCTTCTATATCACAGCATTCTCTCCGTGCTTCAGGCGCCCGTAACTGCGCACTAAAAGAGGCACTTCCGTAATCAGCATGGCAATCCATCCTGCCAGACACGCAAACGGGAATGTCTCTACCTTCATTGCAAAACCAAACACAAAAACAAATGCTGCGAGCACACGCACGCCCATATTTACCATACTGCTGATCAAAGTGATCTTCAGATCTCCGATTCCTCGGAAATATCCCTGTATGCCATTCGTAACTGCCGGGAGCAGATACATAAATGAGATCAGTTTCAGATAAGTGACGCCCTCTTTTACAACATCTGTGTCTCTGACGAACAAACGCACAACCGGCTCTGCAAAAAAGAAGCACACCAGAAAAATGATCATTCCATAAACCAGTTCGATCTTCATACCGCCCCAGAAGCCCTTTCGCACACGGTCTTTTTTTCCTGCTCCGCTGTTCTGCGCCATAAAAGACGTCATAGAGTGCGCAATATTCTGTTCCGGAAGACATGCAAAATCATCAATGCGGTTCACGATCGTATAGGCAGCCATGACCGAAACTCCCATTGTGTTGGCGATCGCCTGCACACCGATTTTTCCAAGCTGCACGGTTCCCTGCTGCATCGCACTCGTCCATCCATAGAGGATCGTCTGTTTCAGCAGCGTTCCATCGAATACAAACCATGCTTTTCCAAGATTTAACTCCGGCACCTTTCTCTTAATGTAAATGATGCAAAGCATACAACACACCGCCTCGCTGACGACCGTTGCAACCGCGCAGCCCATGCTGCCCCATCTGAGCACTGCCACAAAAAACAAATCCCCGATGATATTGAGCACCGAGCTTGCCACAAGAAAATAGAGCGGTGTCGTGCTGTCTCCCAGCGCCCGCAATGTGCATGCAAAAAAATTATAGATAAATGTAAAAATAAATCCCAAAAACACGATTCTCAGATAAGAAACTGCAAGCGGAAGCACTTCCTCCTGCACCCGGATCAGTAATAACAACGGTCTGGCAAAAAGAATGCAAAACATCGTGACCGCAATGGAAAATACAATTCCTGCAATCATCGTCGTGCTGATCTGCCGCTTTAAAACATCCATTTTCTTTGCGCCGTACTGGGTTCCCATCAAAATGGAAGCCCCGATACACATGCCGTTCACAAACAAAATTGCAAGTGTCATCAGTGGATTGCTTGTGCCGACCGCCGCCAATGCCTCTTTTCCCACAAGCTGACCGACGATAATGCTGTCCACTGAGTTATACATCAACTGAAAAATGTTTCCAAATAAAAGTGGTATCGTAAATTTTACAAGTAATGGAGTAATTTTCCCCTGTGTCAGATCTTTTGTCATATTCTTACGCCTTTGCCAGAATCTTTTTTATATTACATAAAAACAGTGTGGAAGCCACTGCAACCGAAATAAAGTCCGAAACAGGCTCTGCTAAAAACACTGCAAACACTTTGTTCTCAATGAACATCGGCATCAGATAGATCAGTGGGAGCAACAAGATGATTTTTCTTAAACATGCAATGAATAAGGAAAGTTTTGCCTGTCCAAGCGACATAAACGTCTGCTGGATCGCCATCTGGATTCCAAAGATACCGGTCATGCCCATATAAATCCGGGCAGCCCACGTCGTCATCTCATACAATTCCGGGGAACTGCTGTTGAACAGCTGTACAAAAACCCCCGGGAAACACTCTACAAACAGCCAGAATGCCATCGTGTAAATGAGACTTACCACGATCAAAATGCGAATCGTCTTTTTCACACGGTCAACCTTTGCCGCGCCATAGTTATAGCTGATAAGCGGTTGTGCGCCCTGTCCAAGCCCCTGCACCGGCATGAACTGTAACTGCATAATACTTGCAAGGATCGTCATCGCTCCCACTGCCACATCTCCGCCATATTTCGACAGGGACGCATTAAATGCAATATTTATAAGGCTCTCCGTAATATTCATGACAAATGGTGCCAGACCAAGTCCTATGACCGGAAGAATGATCTGCGGCTGTACTTTTAAGTATTCTTTTCGGATACGAAGTTTTGTCTGTTTTCCATTCAGAAAAGAAAACACCCACACGGCGGAAACTGCCTGTGAGAGAATCGTTGCAACGGCCGCGCCCTTTACGCCCATATGAAATGCAAAAATAAATAAAGGATCAAGAATGATATTGCAAATTGCTCCGATCAGAACTGTCTTCATACTGATCTTTGCAAATCCCTGTGTTGTGATAAACGTATTCAATCCCAGCGTCAACATGACAAAAATACTCCCCGCCACATAGATCCGCATATATCCCAATGCAAATGGCAAGGTTTTCTCACTCGCGCCAAACATCCACAGAATCGGCTCCGCGACTGCTTCCAGAAAGATGGTCAGCACAACCGAGATTACGATCAGGCTTGTCACACTGTTTCCAAGAATACGCTCCGCTGTCTCATTGTCCCCTTTTCCCATATAAATTGCGGCTCTCGGTGCGCCACCGGAACCGATGAGCATTGCAAATGCCGTAACCATCATAAGTACCGGAAAACATAACCCGAGTCCGGTCAGTGCAATATCCCCCACCTCGCGGATATGTCCGATATAAATACGGTCAACCAAATTATATAGAAGGTTTACAAGCTGTGCGATAATTGTAGGCACCGCCAGTTTTATCATTAAACCGGGAATGCTGCCACTCCCAAGCTTCTGTTTTTCTGTCTCTTTTTCCATAAAAATCTCCTCTTGTACTGTCAAATAAAACTTCCGCCTTATCTCTTTTGTGCAAAATCTGCCATAAGACACACGCAGAATAAGGCTGACACACTTTTCACAGTGCAACAGCCTTATTCTAGCACACTCTATGTTCGAATACAAATGGCAGACTTCAATCAGCCAAGTATTTTTTTCAGATCTTCCTCCGGAGTGCTGATCGGAGAAATCTGATAATTTTCTACCAGATAATTCAAAATATTCGGTGAGATGAACGCCGGCAGGGTTGGTCCGAGATAAATATTTTTAATTCCAAGATGCAGAAGCGTCAGTAAAATGCAGACTGCTTTCTGCTCATACCACGACAATACCATGGAAAGCGGAAGTTCGTTCACACCGCAGTCAAACGCTTCTGCCAGCGCAACGGCAACCTTGATTGCACTGTAAGCATCGTTACACTGTCCCATATCCATAATTCTTGGAAGTCCGCCGATCGTGCCAAGATCAAGGTCATTGAAACGGTATTTTCCGCAGGCAAGTGTCAGGATAACAGAATCCTTAGGTGTCTGCTTTACAAATTCAGTATAATAGTTTCTTCCCACTCTTGCCCCGTCACAGCCGCCGACTAAGAAGAAATGACGGATAGCACCTGATTTTACAGCATCGATCACCTGGTCTGCAACGCCTAACACCGTTCCGTGTCCAAAACCTGTCATAACTGTCTTACCACCATTGATTCCTGTCATTTCCCGGTCAGAGTCATAACCGCCGAGCTCTAATGCTTTCTCAATGACCGGTGTAAAGTCTTTTTCTTCCCCGATATGAACCATTTCCGGATAAGAAACTACTTCTGTGGTAAATACGCGGTCTGCGTAGCTTGGTTTTACCGGCATCAGGCAGTTGGTTGTGTAGAGAATCGGTGCAGGGAGCGCATCAAATTCTTTCTGCTGGTTCTGCCATGCGGTTCCGAAGTTTCCTTTTAAATGCGGATACTTTTTCAGTTCCGGATATGCGTGTGCCGGAAGCATTTCCCCGTGGGTATAAATGTTGATTCCCTTATCTTTTGTCTGCTCCAGCAATAATTTCAGATCATAAAGATCATGTCCGGTGATCACAATAAACGGTCCTTTTTCCACTGTCAGCGGAACAGTCGTCGGCACCGGAGTGCCAAATGTCTCTGTATTTGCCCTGTCTAATAATTCCATACAGATCAGATTTTTCTCACCTACTTCTAATACTACCGGAAGCAGAAGTTCCATATCCATATCGTAGCCGATTACAGACAGTGCTCGATAAAAGAAACTATTTACTTCCTCTGACGTATAGCCTAACACCATTGCGTGATATGCATATGCTGCCATTCCACGAATTCCGAATAAAATCAGGGATTTTAAAGAACGGATATCTTCATTGTCGTTCCAAAGGCTATTCATGTCATAATCATCGGTATTGCCGCATGGATTCTGGCAGACACTGCAGTCCGGCACGATTTTATTTTTCTCGGCTTTTACTTTCTCGATCATCTCTTTTAATGTTTCATCATTAAAATTGACATTTGTGATCGTTGTAAATAAACCTTCTATTATCATACGGTCTGTGTTTTCCGTCTTTGGATTATTTCCGCAGGATTTTGCAAGACCGATCAATGCTCCGGTCAGCTCGTCCTGCAATTTTGCTGTATTTGCAGATTTGCCACACACACCTGCATTTCCTGTACATCCACTGCATCCAGCAGTCTGTTCACACTGAAAACAAAACATTTTCTGTTCCATTTTGTAAATTCTCCTTTTTATGAAATTTAAAACGCTGCTATGCAGAGGTTATACCCCTGCACACCAGCGCTTGTTACGAGGTATGTACAGATTGTAATAAAAATGCTTTTCATTTTCTGTTGTTTTTACAACATAATTTTATTTTCCAATTATTTCATGGATAATATATTCTTGCGATTCTCTGTTTCCCGCACATAACCGATCAGCTTATCAGATACTCCGACTACACGTTCTGTAGCTGCATTGCACTGATCTACTGTGGTGTCTAACTCATTCATATGTTCAATCGTGATCTGTGCACTCTCCGCATTCTGATCTGCAAATTCTTTCAGGGAAACCGTCTCCGTCTCAATGATATCGCTGTGGTTCTTTAATTCTTCCACCTCAGAGCTGATGCCTTCGATCGCACTTCCGACCTGACCGATCTCACCGTTTAATGTTGTAAAGATTTCCTTTGTCTGATTGATCTTCTCATTCTGGAGGCTGACTGCCTCGGATACCTTCTCAGTGATCTCCACGCTCACATTTGCCTTATCCATAAGGTCTGCTACCAGCTGGTTAATACGTTCCGTAGATTCTCTGGACTGATCTGCCAAAGTACGGATCTGCTCTGCAACAACCGCAAATCCCTTTCCATGTTCTCCGGCTCTTGCCGCCTCGATACTTGCATTTAACGCAAGCAGATTCGTCTGACTTGAAATATCCGCAATAATATCGGTAACTGTCTGGATCTGCTGTGCAGAATCATTAGTGAGCTTAGACTGCTCTCTTACATTGTCGATTGCTTCCCCATTCTTCTTACTGATATCGATCAGTTCAGCCATGATATTTTCAGCAGACTCATTACACTCCTGCATCTTATCTGCACTTGCATTCAAGGCATCGACATTCTCGGAAATCATAGCGATCAGATCGCCGATCGCATCGATCTTCTCTTTCATATCTGCCGTCTGTGCTGCCTGCGTCACAGTGTTATCTGCGATCGTATGTGTCGAATCCTGTGTGATCTTCAAGGAATCTTCCATATCATGAAAGATATTATTAAAATCATCAGATACAGATTTTAATTCTTCTGTTGCTGTTTTGATACCGGAAATCACCATTGCAAATGAACTGATGGAATCATGTACGGAACGCATCATCGCTCCGATGTCATCCTCACGCTCCATCAGCTTTTTCGCTTTTTCTCCGATCTTCGTCTGTTCCTGTTCATCTTCTGCTTTTCCCTGGGCTATGGTAAGAAACTGGTTCAGCAGTGATTTCACAACCCAGAATACGATTCCAAAAATCACAACGCTGACCGCACTTACCAGCACAACTGCGATCAACGTGCTGATGATTCCATTCTTTAACAGTTCCAACACGAGCACCTGCCACAAAACAATGACAAGCATTAATGCAAATATCGGTTTTAAGGCTTTCCCCCAAGCCACTTTTCTGTTATCCTGTTCCATAATTATCAGAAACCTCCGTGTTCATCAAAGTTATACATATTCTATCATATTTTTCATGCTTATGGTATCAGAATTTTCTATTTTCATATTTTCTTTGACTAATCCTGCAAAATAATATACAATGCAATCGTTTCAGAATAATACAGGAAATGGAGAATCTAAAATGCGTAAAATAGCTTTTTTTGATATAGACGGAACTTTAACTTCCGAAATCGACGGTTCCATACCACAGAGTGCCATCGCTGCGATACGAAAAGCCAGAGCAAACGGAAACCTGATGTTTTTAAATACCGGAAGATGTATCCAGAACGTGGAACCACGCTTTCAGGAAGTCGGCTTTGATGGATTTGTCTGCGGATGCGGCACTGATATTTACTGCGGCGGTAAGAATCTTTTACATGTCACACAGTCCCATGAAATCACAATGGAACTGTTAAAGGCTGCAAGAGACACCAATGTGGACATTGTTTTCGAATCATCCACTGCGGTTGCTTACGATCCGGTCCGTCCGGTCATACATCCGGATGCCGTGACACAATATGACGCTTTCGTGAAACGCGGTTATACAATGCCAACGGATCTTGAGTCACCGGATTTTATCTGCGATAAATTTGTTATCTGGTTTCAGGAAAAAGAGCAGCTGCAGGCTTTCCGAAAGGTCAGCGACGTACATTTCAACTGCATTGACCGGGGCGGCACATTCCGGGAATTTGTTCCTCTCGGCTATAGCAAAGCAACCGGAATCCAGTTTGTCCTTGATCATTACAATCTGTCGAAAGAGGATGCCTATGCATTTGGCGACAGCAACAATGATCTTCCGATGCTCTCCTATCTTCCAAACAGCGTTGCTATGGGGAATGCAAACCCGGTTTCTCTTTTTGATCAGGTTTCTTTTGTCACAAAAAAAGCGAGCGAAGACGGTATCGCCTTCGCTCTGGAACATTTTTCTTTTCTATAAGGGGGCTGCTGTTGCAGCTCTTTTTTTATAAGTATTTTTTCAAATCATCAGCGGTGGCACGCATCTTATCAACTGCCTGCTGTACCTGTTCTGCATACTCAAGATTCTGCTCACTCATTCCGTGTACCTGTTCTGCACTTGCAGTAACTTCCTCCGTTGCAGCAGAAAGATGTGAAATATTCTCCACGATCTTATTGTTCGACTCTGAGAGTCCGTCTACCTGACGGTTTACCTCCTCAATATGATCGATCAGATCTGTCATATTGCGGTTTAAGGATTCAAATGTTTCAGATGCCGCAAGGATCTTCTCATTCTGGCTCTCAACGGCCTCTACAGATTCTTCCACAGAAGAAACAACCTCATTTGCATTCTCATTTAACTCGTTGACGATTCTCGTGATCTCCTCCGTAGAGTTCTTCGTCTGCTCCGCAAGCTGACGAATCTGCTCTGCAACAACCGCAAATCCACGTCCTGCCTCTCCGGCTCTCGCACTTTCAATAGAAGCATTTAACGCCAGCAGATTGGTCTGACTGGAAATATTTAAGATCATTCCTGCGATCTCTTCCACTTCTTTTGTCTTATTCTGAAGCTTTGTCATCGCACCGGTAACTTCATGGTTTGTATTTGTGATCAGTTCAGACTGATTCTTTAATTCTTCCATGACACGGATATTTTCCTGAATGCTCTCATTCGAATTCATGGCAATGTCTACCATCTGCTTCGAGCTTTCGCCAGTCACTCCGATCGCATCCTGAATGGAATTGGTCATTGTATTCTGTTCCTCAATACTGTTTGCAGTTGTATTCGAAGATGCAGATATCTCCTGCATGCTGTTTGTCACGGATTCTGTCACGCCAACCAGCTTTTCGATCAGTTCACTGCTCTTTACAGATTCTGTCTGGATAGATTGTGAAATACTGAGTACACCGTCCAAAATGTGTTTTTCCTTCTCATGCTCTGCTGCGATCGAACCAAGCGCATCATCATTAAATATAATTGTGATATATCCGACTCTGCTGATGATAAAGAGGATTCCAAGGACTCCCCAGATACTGCAGATCGTATCCACATCTATCACAATGTATCCCTTAATTGCCTGTACGATGGTCACGATTATGTATAAAATACTAAGCCCGATCTCTGTGAGTTTTAATCCTTTTTTATCGTAATAAGGAAGCTGCAATGCGATACATGCGACCAGCACATAGGTAATAAACTTTGCATCTGTCTGCACCCCAAGAAGCAGATATTCAATCCCCATCTCTATGGTTGCTGCTACTTTTAATTTGTCGGTTGCCTTATCCCTGCAATATATGACCGCATTCCCCACTGCAAATAAAAGTAAAAGAACCGTATTTCCATAGACGGTCACCGTCTGGATGTTATGATTCATCTGTTTCATCCACAGATACAACAAAATCAGTGCCGCCATAAAGATCGTGGCTCCCATATATATTCTATTCATTCTCCGCAATCGTTCCGAAATGTCATTATAACGATATTTATTTTCTTCCATTGTTTTTCGTTAACTCCTCTCTTGTTATCATGTAAGCCTTTTCACAATATAGCATATTATACCTTATTTTTCCAAAAAATTCCATATTATTTTCTGCATAATATGCATATTTTTCTCAGATACGCCACCTGCTTCAATAAACGATCTTATCGCGTCCGGTCTCTTTTCCCTGATATAACTTCTCATCTGCCCTGCGGATCGCCATTTCCATACCATCGTTCTTATCGTACTCTTCCAGTCCAAACGTCACGGTAATGCGGATCTCCTCATTTTCATACGATACCGTCAGCCTGTGGATCTCGTCATAAATCTCCTGCAGCGCATCATATGCCGCATCGCCGTTTCTGCCATAAAATACAAACAGGAACTCCTCGCCTCCCCAGCGGCATACCCTTCCGTATGGTTTCATTTTGTCCATGAAAAGTCCTGCTACAGCTTTCAGCACTTCATCACCTGCATCATGCCCATAGGTATCATTAATTCTTTTAAAGAAATCAATATCTGCAATGGCGATCGATACAAAGCCTGCATTTCCTATCTCATAATCATACTCCACTGCACGGATATATTCCCACATGCTCCGGCGGTTCCAAAGACCGGTAAGTGCGTCAACCGAAGCGATCTTTTGCAGTTTTGCATTATACCGTACAAGCTTCTGCTCCATTTTCTGGGCATCCTTTGTAAATATGATCATGACAGCAGTGATCTGCGCAAAAATAAAAATAGTATTTAAAATCTGTATCAAAACACTTATGCCTGGATCCAGTGGATTGTATGGTTTAAAATTCCGGGCGTAGGCATACAAAGCCAGACGCAGTGCACATGCTCCGACCGCAGTCAGCACTTTTTTCCGCTCTCCTGCAGCACTCACCGTAAAGTTCAGTGCAAGAAATGCAAACAGATAATGCTGTACTCCGCAATCCCAGCCAAACATTACAATAAACAGGATGATCCACACGATCATAAGTATCTGTGAGATCCACGCTGCCTCTCTTGTGTGGTTCCAGTACGTCGTGTAAAAAGATAACATATAACATACTCCGCACACCAGACATCCACCTGCATTCATCCAGTCGCCAATGCAGCCAAAGACGATCAAAAGACAAAGAAAATACCCACAAAACAGCAATGCACTGATCCGCAGTGTCACTGCCACTTTTTTTGTCTCATTTTCATTCTCTACATCTTTGAAAATCAAATTCAGAATACTTCTCATCAGTTTATTCTCCTACATGAATAAAATGTTCTTCAAATTCGCTTTCCGAACATGGTTTTCCAAATAAATATCCCTGTATATAATCTGCCCCAAGTGCACGAAGATCCTGAAGTTCATCTCCGGTCTCGATTCCCTCAATGCAGATAGCAAGATCCAGACTATGTGTCATATCAATAATCTGTTTCATCAATGCATGCTCATACTCATTTTGCAGCGACTTTAATGTAAAAGACCGGTCGATCTTGATATAATTCGGTTCAAGATCCCCTAAGCAGTGCAGATTCGAGTAGCCTGTTCCGAAATCATCTAATATAACCTGCACGCCGTGTTCCTTCAGACCATTCCATAATTTCTGGAAGTGCCTTGAATCAAGGTAACCACTCTCTGTCAGCTCAATTCCGACATTTCCGGCTTCAATTCCGTAAAGTCTGATGATATTCAAGATTTCCTCTAACGCATTGCTTTTCATCACCTGCACATACGACAGATTAATATTCATACGAAAATGAGGAATCCATTTCTGCCACTTCTGGCATACTCCGATCGACTGCTGAAGCATCCATTTTCCTGCCGGAATAATAAGACCTGTCTGCTCTAACAATGGGATAAATTCCACCGGGGAAACCCGTTCAATCCCGCCTTCTTTTTCCTCTGACGGCATGGAAAAACGCATCAATGCCTCTGCACCGGCAAGCTGGAAAGTCGTCGCATCCACGATCGGCTGGAAATAAGCTTCAAAACCCTCAAAATTATGGTTGACTGCATCATATAACTGCCGCTCGATTTTCTTTCGTCTCTTGAAACGGTCATACTCTTCCTGTGAAAAAACATAATAACTGTTTCTGCCGTTTTCCTTTGCCTCGTTTAACGTAAACTCCGTCAGCTTGAGTACTGCATCATATCCGCCATACACAGCCTCGCATTTTAAAATTCCTGCTGACAATGTGAATACAGCTTTGTACTGATTCTGCTCGACAAAGTAATCAATGCTCTTTCTGCAGTTACTGTAAAGCTGTAATGCATCCTGCAGCGTTCCACCGCAAAAATCGACGATCATAAACTCATCTCCGACAATACGGAATAACTGCTGTTTCTCATTCAGATTCTCTGCCAGGCAGTCTGCTGTTTTTTTGATGATAAAATCACCATATTTATTGCCAAGATTTCCATTGATTGCTCCAAGATCATCGATTCCGACACGCATAAAAAATCCGTCCGGGAACTTGTCTTTATATTTTCTGACATAAGCAGACAAGCTTGTCTCTCCGAGCAGACCGCTCACATTATCTGCCTTCTGACGCTCTCCGATCTCGTTAATGCATCCGATCAGAAAATGCGGATTTCCTTCTTCATCATCAATCACTTTTCCGCGGCAGTTGATCCAGACCGGTTCCCCGTTCGTATCCAGCCAGCGGTAAAACATGCTGTGATACTTCTTTTTGCCGTCCTTAATCTCCTGCAGTTCCTTTGCAAGTGCCGGCATATCATGCATATCCACAAAACTCTCATGTGCTCTTGCCACATCACTGAAACGGTCGGAAGGCAGACGGAACCTGTCCCTTGCATGTGGTGAGATCTGATACTCATCCAGTTTTAAGTCATAAGCATACAAATAATCATCCATACATGGATCATAAAGGCGGATTATCTCGTCGAACTCTTCTCTTGATAAACTTAAATATCCTCTTTTACTCTCTTCTTCGATTTCCATACAATACCATCCTTCTCTCTACAAAAATAGTACTTTTTTACCGTTACAAAGTCAACTGATTTTTAAGTAAATTTTACAAAATATAACAATATTTGCAGTATGTCTATAGCGTTATTTCCATGTTTGTGTTAAGCTGAATCTATCAATGAATCGGAGATAAAATCAGATGCAAGAATATACCTGTCAAGAAATAAAACAAGAAATGGATGTATTACAGCAGACCTTCGCCATTGTCCGCATTGTCGATCCGTCTGTATGCCGAATCATGGGTTTTTCCGGTTCCGGCACTGACATGCACTTAGTTCCATGTGATATCTGCTATGATGTCTGGAACTATTCCTCGCAATGCATCAACTGCACATCTGCAAGAGCACTGCGGCATGAGGAAACACTGTCAAAATGCGAGACCTGTCAGGATCAGGTGTTTAACATCAGTGTAAAACCAATCTTAGTTGACGAAAAGCCTTATGTGTTAGAAGTCGTACAGCCTTTTTCCTACACACAGGCACAACTTCAGTCAGACACGTCAAAGCTTGTACGGTTTGTATCAGATCTCAACCAGCGTATCCTCTTAGATCAGGATACCAATGCCTATAACGAAGACTATCTGGAGGAACATCTGCCACATATTTTTGAGGCAGCCAAAACACTTCCACATTACAATGCCTCTCTCATCCGTATTTTGGATTTTTCCGATATCAGGGAAAGATATGGTCAGATTTCGGTTACCGGTGTTGCATGTTTTCTTTATGACCTTTTGTGCACCACTTTCCAGACTGACGAAACAGCACCGCTTCTCGTCCGGAAAAGTGAAGATTCTTTCTTTGTAGCTGAAAAGAATCTTTCCTACGATGTTTTTGTTTCACGGATTCAGAAACTCGTCCGCGAGATTCCAACACAGCACCTTGTATTTCAGAACGAGATTCTTCCTTTTGAGATCAAAGCCGGATGTGTAGATCTAAGCAGTGAAACCTTCACTTCTGCGAAAGAACTTTTTGCTGCACTCGAAAAACAACTGTAAAAAGCAAATAGAACCTATCTTTGTAACGTATTTATGACAGAAAAAATGCGGGAGCCACAAAGCAGCTCCCGCATTTTTTGTATTCAGTATTATTTTTCATTTAATGTACGCATGGAATTTAAGATTGCGATAACCGAAACTCCTACATCCGCGAACACTGCCTCCCACATATTTGCCATACCAAGCGCACCAAGGATCAGTACCAGTGCTTTTACGGCAAGCGCAAACACAATGTTCTGTTTTACAATGCGAAGTGTCTTTCGCGCAATTTTTACAACGGATGCGATCTTTGTCACATCATCATCCATTAAGACAATGTCTGCCGCCTCGATTGCAGCATCGGAGCCCATGCTTCCCATGGCAATCCCGATATCTGCCCTTGTAAGTACCGGGGCATCATTGATTCCGTCTCCCACAAATGCAAGCCGTTCTTTCTCTTTTTCTGCCTGAAGCAGTGCCTCGACCTGCTCCACTTTTCCGTTTGGCAGCAGTTCCGCATGAACCTCATCAATGCCAAGTGTCTGTGCCACTGTCTCTGCTGCTTCCCTGCGGTCACCAGTCAGCATAACCGTATGTCTGACACCAACCTGTTTCATGTCACGAATGGCTTCTTTTGCACCCTCTTTGATCGTATCGGAGATCACAACCGCTCCCACAAATACGCCATTGACAGCCACATAAACAACCGTTCCCATGCTCTTGCAAGGTGTATAGAAAATACTCTCTGACTTCATCAGCTTTTCATTTCCGAGAAGCACGGTGCGGCCGTCAATCACAGCCTTAATACCATGTCCTGCGATCTCTTCTGTATTTGTCACACGATTCAAATCCAGTTCTTTTCCATACGCTTCACGGATTGAATTTGCGATCGGGTGGTTCGAATAACCTTCTCCTAAAGCTGCAATCTCGATCAGTTCCTCTTTCGAACCGTTCTCGGTGATAACATCTGTCACTTTAAACTCGCCTTTTGTCAGCGTTCCGGTCTTATCAAAAACGATCGTGGTCATCTCTGCCACTGCCTCTAAATAGTTACTTCCTTTTACAAGGACACCAATTTTAGACGCTGCACCGATTCCTCCGAAAAATCCAAGTGGAACGGAAATCACAAGTGCGCACGGACAAGAAATTACAAGAAAAATACAAGCTCTCTGAATCCATTCAGCCCATCCGCCGCCAAGGATAAGCGGTGGCAAAATTGCAAGGATCACTGCACCGATCGTAACAACCGGAGTGTAGTATTTTGCAAAACGGGTAATGAAGTTCTCGACCCTTGCTTTTTTGCTGCTCGCATTTTCTACAAGCTCCAAAATTTTTGCAACTGTGGAATCGTCAAATTCTTTTGTTGTCTTAACTTTTAAGGTTCCGCTTCCATTGACGCATCCGCTGATGATCTCATCCCCTGCTTCTGCACTTCTTGGAACAGATTCTCCGGTCAAGGCAGCCGTATCGATCAGCGATTCACCTTCCACTACAATACCGTCTAAAGGAATACGCTCTCCAGGTTTTACAACAATAATGCTTCCCACTTCCACATCATCCGGGTCCACCTGTTTTAATACGCCGTCTTCCTCAATGTTCGCATATTCCGGACAAATATCCATCATATCTGAAATCGACTGGCGTGATTTTCCAACTGCATAGCCTTGAAACAACTCGCCGACCTGATAAAACAGCATAACTGCGACTGCCTCAGAATACTCTCCCACGCCAAACGCACCAAAGGTTGCGATCATCATAAGAAAGTTTTCGTCAAACACCTGACCATGACTGATGTTGCGTGCTGCCTTGTATACAATGTCATAACCGATGACAAGATACGGAACAAGATAGATCACGAATAAAATGATTTTGTTCCAGTCGTCAAACATTCCTGTGTGTTCACAGACCATTAAGACTATAAATAAAATAAATGTGATAATGATGCGGTAAAGCATCTTTTTCTGCTTTTTTGTCATACTCTCTCCTTGTCTTCTAATCTCTCATATGGAAAAAGCTGCTGCAAATTGCAGCAGCCCTGTTTCTAAAGTAAGATTTTGCAATCCGGCTCAACTTTGGCACAAACAGCAGCAACCTCTTTCATGATCTCATCAAACTTGTCATCTTCTGCATCAATGCTCATTTTCTGTGTCATGAAGCTTACACTTGCGTCGTTGACACCTGGGATTTTTTTGATAGATTCTTCCATTTTTGCTGCACAGTTTGCACAGTCAAGATCCTGTAATTTGAATTTTTTCTTCATAATTGATATCCTCCATATCTTAAATTACTTTTTGTTCGTTATGCTCTGACTTGCCTGTCAGCCATATTGTTACAGATTCAGGGGAACTATTCTTCAATATGTTCCCTTCCCTGATCGATGATTGTTCTCACATGGTCATCTGCCAGAGAATAGATCACGGATTTGCCTTCCCTTCTGCCTGTTACAAGCTTTGCCTGTTTTAAGATCTTAAGCTGGTGGGAAATGGCTGACTGGTTCATATGAAGCATCTCTGCCAGATCGCAGACACATACTTCCGATTCAAACAGCACATACAAAATTCTGATTCGTGTTGAATCTCCGAATATTTTAAATAATTCCGCCAGATCATACAATTCATCCTCATCCGGCATATGCTCGCTCACAAGCTTAATCTTATCTTCGTGGATTTCACACGCCTCACAGTGCTCTACATCATTAATTGCCAATCGTTTTCACCTCCGTTATTCATATGAATATCTGTTCATATGTTTATATTATCAACTATCACTATGTTTGTCAACTATATTTTTATTTTTTTACAAAAAGTTGCAAGGCAATTTGTCGTAAAAAATTTCCTATGTAATAAAAAATAACCACATTTGCAAAATCACTTTTTAAAGCCCTTTCTTTTGCTCATGTGGTTACTTTCCTTATTGTTCTGTCACGAAGTTTTTACGCTTCCAGCGACAAAAAAATCTTTCTCTGCTTATAAAGATAATAGGCACTCATTGCCAGCGCTCCCACTGCCCATGTGATTGGATAACAGATGATCACCTGTTCTAATGTTCCATGCGCTGCAACAAATGTTACCCAGAACATACGCAGTACACAGATTCCAACCATTGTGATCAGGGTAGAAACAACAACCGCGCCCTGTGCGCGGAGTGCTCCTGAAAATACCTCGATAAATGCAAATAATAAATACGCCGGTGTGATCACATTCATCATACGGATTCCAATTGAGATTACCTCTGCATCATTGACAAAGATTCCAAATAAGAAATGTTCCGCAGATATTAAAATAATGCTCACCGAAACGGCTGAAACCAATGCCATTCCAAGACATATTTTCGTACCTTTCCGGATGCGCTCCCATTTTCCGGCACCATAATTTTGTCCTACAAATGTCATGATAGAAATTCCAAACGCACTGTTGATCATCCAGAAGATAAAATCAATTTTAGAATACGCGGTCCAGGCTGCCATAGTATCAACGCCAAAATTGTTGATTGCGACCTGAACTATAATATTCGAAACACTGTACATGACAGCCTCAAGTCCTGCCGGCAAACCGATTTTTAAAATGCTCTGCAACATTTTTCCATAAAACCGGATCTTAGAAATGTATAACTTCATTCCCTTCGTCTTATACATTAATGTCACCGTAACCAAAACTGCACTGACCGCCTGTGCCACAAGCGTTGCTACCGCTGCGCCTAAAACGCCTAACCGGAATACAATAATGAGAACCAGATCTAATATAATATTTACAAAACTGCATACGATCAGGTAATACAATGGACGCTTCGAATCTCCGATTGCTCTTAAAATAGCAGCTCCCATATTATAAATAAAAATAAAGATCAGCCCGGTAAAATAAACTCTGACATACACTACAGAATCCTTCATTAATTCCTGTGGTGTATTCATCCATTCCAAAATTTTCGGTGCCATTGCAATTCCAAGCACACCAAGCAAAATTCCTCCGATCACAGAAAATGCATAGGACGTGTGCAGGGATTCCTCAATCTCTTTTTTCTTATCTGCGCCAAAATACTGGGAGATGATGACCGTTGCACCTGTCGACAATCCCGTAAAAAAGCCGACAACAAGACTGATGATCTGTCCGGCAGAACCACCTACACTCGACAACGCCTCTTTTCCTACAAATTGACCGACAATCACGGAATCCACCGTGTTATATAACTGCTGAAAAAAGCTGCCTACTAAAATTGGAAAGAAAAAGATTAAAAGCTGTTTCCAGATCACACCTTCCGTAATCCCGTTTTTTTCTTTTGCTCCCATTTTAAAATCTCCTTAATCCCCTGCTTTCCTCAAGCCGCTCCAGTTCCTCCGCTTCTTTCTCCTGCGCTGCCTCCATGCGGTCACGGATAGCCTCCATTCTCTGGTCGAGTGCTGCACTGATATTGGCACATTCTACCAGTTCATTTGCCAGATACTCTGCCTCGCTTTCCGGAATATTCTTTTTGTATCTCAACTTGTGCTCTAAGCTTGCCCAGAAATCCATTGCGATCGTCCGAAGCTGGACTTCCACCTTCATCGGTCGTTTCTCATTTTCCAAGAAAATCGGCACTTCAATGATCAGATGCAGACTGCGGTATCCGCCCGGCTTCGGATTCTTGATGTAGTCCTTGCGCTCGATCAGCCTTACATCATCCTGCTGTAACAGACAGTCTGCTAACATATAAATATCTTCCTGAAACGAGCAGATAACGCGGACTCCCGCAATGTCATTGATATTTTCTTCAATGGATTCTAAGGAAAACGGAATCTGCTTGCGCTTTACCTTCTTCAATATGCTGTCAAAGGATTTTACCCTTGTCTTAATTGATTCGATCGGATTTCTGTCATATTGCAGGGAAAACTGCTCATTCAAAACATTGAACTTTGTCTCCACTTCCATGATCGCACACCGGTAGTATGCCATAAGGCTCTCGATCGGTGCAAAATTGTCCTGCACTCTATCCATAAACTCATCGGATAACACGGTATCCATGATAATTTCTTCTCTTGCCTGTTTCAAAAACTTCTCTATCAGCATATGTAAAAATCCTTCTTTTCTCTTGTACTCCGTGGATATACCACAGCCTATTCATTATATGCGCTTTCGGGCTTTTTTTCAAGGCACTAACAAGAAACTCATACTCAGGTTGTCAAAATTACGTTGTCTATGAGTTTCGTAATTGTCTATAATAACAAAGGTAAAAAAAGGCTATGAAAAAACGTAGATAAAATAAAAACCGCACCTGCAGATTGGATTTTCTTCGCGAGCTCTGCGAGCAGGAACATCCAGTCTGTAAGTGCGGTTTTTATTTTCATAACCTACGCTTCTTTGACTTCGTTTTCATCTTTTCTGACACGTCCGTACATTTCCATATACTTGTAAAGACGTTTTGCAAGTTTGTTATCGATCTGGTCTGCGGTTGCTCTCCACTCCCAGTTGCCGCCTAAGGTGGATGGCGTATTCATACGTCCCTCAGTACCGACACCAATGATATCCTGCATTGGAACGATTGCAAGATCACCAACGGAAGCCCATGCACCGCGCATCATGCCCCAGTTATATCCTTCCTCTTTTGTGAGGTTTAAGTACTCTTTTGCAAATTTTACACTTGCCTTCGGTGCTGTTTTCATCCAGCCAAGGATCGTATCATTGTCGTGTGTTCCTGTGTATACAACACAGTGTTTCGGGTAGTTGTGTGGTAAATAATCACTTCCCTCTCTGGAATCAAACGCAAACTGTACCACTTTCATACCCGGAAAACCGGAATCTTTTACAAGCTTCAATACAGAAGGTGTCAGGAATCCAAGATCCTCCACAATGATATTTAACTTGCCAAGCTTCTTCTCCAATGTATGAAACAGATCCATTCCAGGACCCTCTCTCCACTCACCGTTACGTGCCGTGTCGTCAGTTCCAGGGATTGCATAGTAAGAATCAAATCCACGGAAATGATCAATACGCACGATATCATACAGTTTTGACATTGCTTTGATTCGTTTGGTCCACCAGCTATAACCGTCTTTTTTCATCTCATCCCAGCGGAACAGTGGATTTCCCCAAAGCTGTCCGTCTGCGGAGAATGCATCCGGAGGGCATCCAGCCACATCAATTGGATCTAAGTTTTCATCTAAGTAGAACTGAGCCGGATTAGCCCATACATCCGCAGAATCTCCTGCGACATAAATTGGAACATCTCCGATGATCTCAATGCCTTTTTCATTTACATATGCCTTCAATGCCCACCACTGTTTAAAGAACAGGTACTGGAGCATTTTGTAAAACAGAATGTCATCTGCATAAGTTTCTTTTGCTTCTGACAATGCTTTCTCTTCTCTTGTCTTTAATTCTTTTTCCCATTCAAACCATGCGATTCCGCCGTGTGCATCTTTTAATGCCATAAAAAGTGCATAGTCCTCTAACCAGTCTGCTTCCTTCTCGCAGAAAACCTTAAAATCATCCGGCTGATTTTTCATAAAACGTACATATGCTTTTTTCAATAATGCATAGCGGGAATTGTACATGACACCGTAATCTACATAATGAGGATTGCTGCCCCATGGAAAAGCTTCACATTCTGCTTTTTTCAATAACTTCTCTTTGCATAAAATCTCAAGATCGATAAAATAAGGATTTCCTGCAAAACTGGAAAATGACTGATATGGTGAATCACCATAGCTGGTCGGACAGATTGGAAGGATCTGCCAGTATTTCTGACCTGATTTATCAAGAAAATCTACGAACTTTCTTGCCTCTTTTCCCATTGTACCAATTCCATAAGGGGATGGCAGGGATGAAATGTGCATTAAAACACCGCTGCTTCTCATAACAATTATTCCTCCTAAATGAGCTTTAAAGCTCCTATTTCAAATTCTTTATACTCTCACCACTTGCGAACTCAAATGGAACCACTTCATAAATCGGCTCCTTTTTCAGTTCGATCTGCCCAAACAGTATCTCCACACTCCGCACAGCGAGTGTCTGATACTGCTGTTTTATCGTAGCGAGCTTCGGATTATAATATTCTGCTAATACGGTGCCATCAAAACCAATCACAGAAATATCTTCCGGTACACGATAATCCATATCGCGCAGCGCACGAATCGCGCCGATAGCCATTACATCTGACATTGCAAAAACGGCTGTCAGATCCGGATACTTTTCCACCAGACGTTTCATCGCCCTGTAAGCACTGTCAAATGAGAACCTTGCTTTCTCATAACAAACTTCAAGGTTCATCTCTCTGTCATGCTGTGCAAAACTTTCCTTACATCCTAAATATCTCTGGTGGCTGGTGTAAGATTTTACCGGATCACCACCGATAATACCGATCTTGTCATGCCCTGCCTCAAACAGTGCATCTACCGCACACTTTCCGGCGGCAATATCATCTGTTGCCACGCTGGATAAGTTTTCAAACGTAAGATCATTCGCCCGGTTTGTCACGAGCACGCTCGGCACATCCACCTTCGCAAATCCCTGCTTAAAAAATTCCGGATTACCACCTAAAAAGAGTAGTCCTAATGGTTTTCGCTCCCTGCAGAGCTGCAACGCCTGCTCCACCTCATTGTCATCCTCATCAATATAGGAAACAACCAGTGTATAATCGGTTTTTCCGATCATCTGCTGAATCTCCTCCACAATGTTAGAAAACAGCATGTTGGAAATACCCTTGACTAACACGCCAATCGCTTTCGTGTTGCTCTGCTTCAAATGCTTTGCATTATTATTCGGAACAAAATGGAACTTTTCTACTACTTCTTCGATTTTTTTCTTTGCATCGGGACTGACATCATTTCTATGATTCAGGACTCTGGAAACCGTACTTATGGAATATCCTGATTCCCTGGCTATATCCTTTATCGTAACCATATTTTTCTTTCCTGTCTACTGTTTTTTCGTTTTTTTTCGTAAAAAATTTGTTTTTTTGTCAAAATACGCTTTTTTTACGAGTTCCTACTATAATATCAGCCTTTGACCGCTCCTGCAACTACTCCTTCAATAATATATTTCTGACAAGCCACGTAAAAAATAACAATCGGTACAATTGCGAGAACAAGCATTGCCATCATAGTACCCCAGTCGACTGCTCCGTATCCACCTTTCAGGTACTGGATAACGATCGGGATTGTCTTATATTTTTTGATATCCAATACAAGATAAGGAAGTAAATAATCGTTCCAGATCCACATTGCCTGTAAAATTGCAACGGTGATCGCAGTTGGTTTCATGATTGGGAATACCACTTGAAAAAATGTCTGGATCGGTGTGCAGCCATCAATCATAGCCGCTTCCTCGATCTCGATTGGGATGCTCTTTACAAATCCGCAGAACATAAACACCGCCAGACCTGCTCCAAATCCGAGGTAAACTAAAATAATACCGATCGGGTTGCTTAAATGCATCATGTTTGCAAGTTTTGACAATGTGAACATCACCATCTGGAATGGTACGATCATGGAAAACAAACACAACATATAAATCGTTGTATTTACTTTATTATGTACTCTTGTAATATACCATGCACACATGGAAGTGCATAAGATGATCACTGCAACAGAGCCAACAGTGATGACTACCGAGTAGCCAAACGCCTGGAAAAAGTTTGTTTTTTCAATACCCCGGACGAAATTCGACAATCCGGTAAAGGATCTCTCATCCGGCAGTGCAAATGCATTTTTTGTGATAAATCCTTTTTTCTTGAAGGAATTGATCAGCACCAGAAAAATCGGATACAGATAAAAAACGGTCAGCAGACTGAAAAATACGGTCAGCACTCCTCCGTGTTTTGATCTCCTTACAGCACTTACCTCATTATTTTCTTTTACTTTCTTTGCCATTACTGCTGTACCTCCTTTGTTCTGGTCAGTCTGTTCTGTGCCAGTGCGATAACTGCTACTATAATAAAGAAGATAACTGCTTTCGCCTGACCGACACCTTCCCAACCGGTTCTTCCATAGAATGTCTCAAAGATGTTAAGCGCAAGCATCTGCGAATTATTGGACGGCTCTCCTGCTGTCAATGCCAGGTTCTGATCGAACAGTTTGAAAGAGTTCGTCAGTGTTAAGAATGTACAGATCGTGATGGATGGCATTACCATTGGAATCGTAACACTCTTCAATAACTGCCAGTTGGACGCCCCGTCCATTTTTGCCGCCTCGATCAGCTCGCCCGGAATATTCTGGATACCGGCGATATAAATGATCATCATATAACCGACCTGCTGCCAGTTCATTAAAATGATCAATCCCCAGAATCCATAGGAAGAAGAATAAGTAAGTGTTCTTCCAAAATGACCTAAGATTCCATTCAGCAGGATCTGCCAGATATAACCTAAAACAATACCACCAATCAGGTTTGGCATAAAAAATACGGTACGGAAAAAATTAGTACCCTTAATTCCCTTTGTTAAAAGCATCGCGATCACAAATGCAAAAACATTGATTGTCAGCACGGATACAATGGTGAATAATGCAGTGAACCATAATGCATGCATAAATGTCGGATCACTGAACACGCGCAGATAATTTTTTAATCCTACAAATTTTGCATCTGTAACGGTTGTAAATTCACAGAATGATAAGTAGATACCCATAATAAAAGGAACTATAAAACCTATTGTAAATGCCACTAATGTAGGGAGTGCAAAAACAGGAAAATATTTTTTGATTGCTTTCTCCATAATTTCCATCCTCTCATAAAACCTTAATAATCTGAAAGGGTGAGTGGCAGACCACACACCCTTTCCATGTTACTTCATCATTACTTTTTATTTGTTTGCAGCTGCTGCATACTCAGTAGCCCATCCGTCAACGAATGCACTGACAACGCCGTCCCAGTCACCTGTTCCCTGTGCGTACTCTAATAATGCAGAACCTACACCGTCTTTCCATGTCTCAGATGGAATAGTAGAGAAGTTCCATGTTACAGAGTATTTACCATCAGCGATGTACTGGTTAGAAGCCTGGATAAATACATTGTCTGCTTCATATTCGCCTGTGAATGTATCAAATGGTGTTGTAAATCCCATTTCATGAGCCATGGATTCACGTCCTGCGTCAGATGTGATAACCCAGTTCAGGAAATCAAGTGTTGCCTGCTGATCTTCTGCAGAAGCTTTGCTGTTTACACACCAGTAGTTCTCAGAACCTGTGCAGAGTCCCTGATTCTCTTCTCCCTCAACACCAATATAGATTGGCATCATGCTCATGTCATCAGCGGTTACAAGATAACCATTCTCTTCATTTGTGAGGTTACCATACTCCCATGTACCATTCTGGTAGAATACTGCCTCTTCCATACCGAATTCAGATTCTGCTTCATCACCTGTCTTAGATGAGAGCATTCCCGGATCACAGGTGGAATCTGTAATGTATAAATCCCAGATCTGTTTGTAATTGTCAAGGTATGTTCCTTCTATTGCATCTGTAGAATCAATTCCTTTGTCTTTGTATTCATAGTAAATTGGAAGATTTGCCAAATGAGTTTTAAATCTCCAGTCAGATGATCCATCCATACCTGCGGAAGTAAATGCTCCCTGAAGATCATATCCAAACTTCTCATTAATCTCATCTAATCTGGACTGGATATCATCTGCAACTGCTTTTAATGTCGCAAAGTTGTTGATCTCATCAACAGAAGAAATCACTGCGTTGTCCATTGTGCAATAGTCATTTAAGATCGTCTTATTGTAAATGATACCGTAAGTCTCGATAACATAAGCGATACCCTGTACTGCGTTTCCATCTTTTAATACAAAATCATCACTTGTCAGATGTGAATATAATTCACTGCCTGAAAGATCCATGCAATAATCTTTCCAGTTTGCAAGTCCTACAGGTCCGTTTACCTGGAATAAGGTTGGTGCTTCTGATTTTGCCATCTCTGATTTTAATGTCTGCTCATATGTACCATCTGCAGCTGTGATAACTGTAACCTCTGTTCCGGTCTCTGCTGTGTATTTTGCTGCCAGATCCTGCCACTGCTGATCCTGTTCCGGTTTAAAGTTCAGATAATAAACGGAACCACTTCCTGATGCTGCTGCATCTGTTTTCACATCTCCTGCTTCTGTTGAACTTGCTGCTGCATCTCCACTGTTTGCATTGGAAGCATCGCTGCCGCATCCTGCAAATAAAGTTGCTGTCATTGCTGTAGCAAGCATTACTGATAAAACTTTTCTTTTCATGTCGTTTCCTCCCGTATACTTTCTGCACATCTGTATTGTGCTATGATTGTTCTGGCACTCTGCCATTTCGCTGAAATGTTCCCGGTAACATTTTCGGTATTGTTTTCGGTAACGTTTTCAGTTGATAATTTGATTATATATTTTTTTCATAAAAAAGCAATACCTCATTGTTATCTTCTCTATATTTCATAATTTTTGTTTTTGTTTTTTGTGTAAATTGTACAAAGAAAGGTTATATTATCTTATTTTCCATTTATTTCTGCCCCGCTGCTTTTATTTTATGAAATTAGAATACAATGATGTTTTGCATTGAAAAAGATTTTTTGAAATGCTACTATAATATTATGGAAATGAAATCCGGGCACTGCCGTTTCATTCTGATCAAAAGGGAAAGTGGAAAGAACATATGAAAGAACTGATCCGTCATAAATTACAACATGATTTCAAACGAATAAAGACTTCTGCCAAATGGGTGCTTTTCTCCATCGTCTCAGGACTGCTTGTCGGCGGTGTTGGCACACTCTTTTATTTCGGCATGTATGTGGTCACACTGACCAGAACCAAAAACCCGTGGCTTATTTTTCTGCTTCCGGTGAGCGGACTTTTAATCGTCGGATGCTACCGGCTTCTTCATGATGAAAAAGATACCGGAACGAACCTCGTTTTATCCGCGATTCATTCCGATGAAGATCTGCCATTACGTATGGCTCCGTTAATTTTTATCTCCACACTGATCACACACCTTTTCGGCGGTTCTGCCGGACGTGAGGGCGCTGCGCTTCAGTTAGGCGGAAGTATCGGAAACGGTCTTGGAAAACTTTTCCGATTCGATGAAAAAGACAAACACATTATGATCATGTGCGGTATGAGCGCTGCTTTCTCCGCTTTGTTTGGAACTCCAATGGCTGCGGCTGTCTTTTCCATGGAAGTGGTCAGTGTCGGTGTCATGTATTATGCGGCACTGGTTCCGTGTGTGATCTCCTCGCTTGTTGCACATGCAGTAGCAGAATTTTTCGGTGTCTCACAGGAAATGTTTCTCATTGACAAAATTCCTGCCTTTAAGATCACAAGCGCTTTCGAAATATCTGTCCTTGCCATTTTGTGTGCCGGAGTCAGCATTATCTTCTGTATCATGCTGCACCAGTCCGAGCACCTTTATAAAAAGTTTTTCAAAAATCCTTATGTGCGCATTTTCGCCGGTGGATGTTTTGTCCTTGTATTGACACTGCTTGTCGGTGACCAGAGTTATAACGGTACCGGAATCAATATCATTGAGCAGTGCATCAACGGAACTGTCCGCCCGGAAGCCTTTTTTATGAAAATGCTCTTTACAGCATTAACACTTGGTGCCGGATTTAAAGGTGGCGAGATCGTACCGTCCTTCTTTACCGGTGCTGCTTTTGGATGCCTGTTTGGAAATCTGTTTGGCATCTCCCCGACACTGTGTACGGCTGTCGGAATGGCGGCTGTGTTCTGTGGTGTGACAAACTGCCCGATCACCGCCCTGCTCATCAGCTTTGAGTTGTTTGGCTATGATGGTATGCCTTACTTTTTGCTCGCAGTTGCATTCAGCTATATGCTCTCCGGCTACTATGGATTGTATAGCAGCCAGAAGATCATTTATTCGAAATATAAAACCAATTATATCAACCGCAAAACGCACTGATGATAAACTTTTCACACAGTTCATAACCTAATTCCGAACTGTTTAATGTAATCGCGTAATTATCTGCCATGCCCCATTTCTGATCGGTGTAAAAATTGTAATGAATGGCACGCCGTTTATCAACATCGTTCATCATTTCTGCCACACGCTTTTTATCTACCTCATAAATGCGGCAGATTGCCATGGATAAAAACATTTAACACATCTGTCCGTTCCTTTAAAATATAATCTGCATTTCTTCCAATGATCACACACGGCTCTTTCTCTGCAAGTGATAAAATGACTTTCTGCTGTTCCTCATAAACGAGATCTTCGAGGGATTTTCCTGCCATATTTCTTCCGGAAAAAGCGTAGGCAAACAGTCCTTTTCTCGGTGAAAGCTCCCCACTCTCCTTGATGTAATCCGGAGACAGCCCTGACTTTTCTGCAATCTGTAAAATAATGTCTTTGTCAACATAGGCAATTCCAAGTTTCTTTGCGATTTCTTCTCCGATAAAACGTCCGCCACTTCCAAATTCCCTGCTGATCGCGATAATTCTTTTTTTCATGGTAGTCCCTCCTAACTTAAAACATCAACCTTGTTCTTACAAATTTTTTTCAAAAAGACATACCAAACCGCACACGATAGCACTTCGGTGATTGGAAATGCCCTGATATGCCACATTGATTCCTGCAAACAGAAAGCTAATGGATATAATTCTCATTGCGCCGATAGAATACGCTCTCGACTGTCCTGCATTAAAGAGTGTTGCAAATGCAGTCGGGAAAATTTCTGTGATCGCGATTCCAATGACCATCAATGCAATGGTATACAGCAATCCGTATTTAATTCCATCACTGATTCTTTTTTTGCTGCGCATTCCATAGCTGAACGCAATGATCGGTGTAATCGCATCACGCAGTCCAATCGCATAAATCTCCCTGATAATGTCCGTGTCCGGTTGCCTGTAGCAGTTTTTCAAACAGGGAAACAGAACAGATAAATGATCACGCCCAGAAACAGACTGTTTCCTGCAAAGGCACTGTCTACAATATTGTAAACCGCCTGCAATGCCATGGATAAGATCATCGGGATTCCCATCTGGATCATCAGCTTATTCACCGGCATGTCCTTCATTTTGTTACTCATAATATTCTCCTTGTTTTGCGTAAAAAAAATGTGTAGCGATCAAATAAGCTGGACTTACGCTGATACGCTACACACTCAAAAAAACGGCAACTTTTTTTATATAAAAAACGAGTAACATAAACTGGATTTACGCAGTTCTGCTACTCGTTTCATTGGGTATTATAATTTTAATTTTTTGAAATGTCAAATGAAAATTTCTGACACAAATATTTCCATCTTTCACGATCAAATTTCTTGGATAAATAATATAACTTTCCCCTATGCGCTCCTTGTATTTTTCTCTGAAATTATTTAATGAGGTCGTTTTATATTGCTTTCCAGACTTTACTTCAATCGGAAACATCTTATACTTTAATCTGCAATTTGCCTGCCAATATCTGTTTATACACTTCATCTTCGAGTAATTCATTCTCATCAAATGCGTGGCTTACCAAAAGTCCGGTATCACGCATATAGCACTTTACATAACTTCTTGTCTCATTCAATGATAAGCCAACATTCGGATCATTACACAAAAAGCACTCATTAGATATCATAGAATCCGACAGCCAGAAAAAAGTTTCTTCGTACTGGTCTGCGTAACTTCCATTCTGCAGCTTTTTGAATATCACTCTTTTTTCATGCTGTGAAAGAAATAAATCTTCTTCTAATGCTATTGCAAATTCTTCAAAATCCAATGGATACATATTGATATGTCTTTCTTCTGACGGTATGACGATGTTCTTTACATTTTCTCTGATAAATATCAATGATCCTGTTTCAATATAATCATATCTTCCATCAGCAACTAAATATTTTATTGCAACTCTTGCCTGTGGAAACATCTGCACCTTATCAAAAATAATAAGAGAGTTTCTCTCTGTCAGTTTTGTTCCAAAATGCGTCTGTAACAACATGAAAAACGTATCCAGATTATTCAGATAATTGCACACCTTACGGTTTCATATCAAAGTTCCTATGCCAGCGCATCAAATGACGCTGTTCCGCCTTCTGTCACTCCTATAGAAGTTGAAGTACCTAGCAGTTCCACCAGTTTTCCTGTCAGGTCTGCCACATCTTTTCCATCAACTTTCAGATTATATTGCCGTTCTTCCTGCTCCTGTTTTTCGGCACGCTGTTTTTCCAGCCGTTCCTCTGTCTCTTTCTTTTCTGCTTTCCTTTTCTCGAGTCTTTCTTCAAGTTCTTTCCTTGCTTTTTCTGTTCCCGGATCAACCTCATCTGTTACCAGTACTTCTTCTGTTATGCTATCATATCCATTTATTGTATCCGTTACACTCAGTACCTTACAGCCACGAGCACTTTGAGCAGCTTTCAATTTTTCGATACTTTCCGGTATTAAAGATAGATTATACTCCAACCATTGTTTTGTCTTTTCATCTCCCATAGCCTTTGACAAAAGAGAACTGTTTATATTTACGGAATAATCCCTGCTTCGTAAACAATCGTATTTTTGTGTTAAATAGTTCTTATATTCATGGGCATTCTTATATGTCCTGCCCGTTTTGTTTCCAGCATTTTGTGTATTGCCATAACTATTCGTATATGACGCATAAGTTCCTATTCCTGTAACTGCCATATTAACATATCTCCTTTCATTATTCGGAGTCCTTCCAACTATGCCACCTGTTGGATTTCTCTCAGAATCAATATAATATTGATCACACGCTAGCTTCAAATATACTTTGACTAATACCTTTCTGCTTAACAGGTATACCATCATCAATATCAATGTTATAGTGCCCACTACTTGCACTGGAAACCGTTGAAGTATACCAATTACCATTACTTGCAGGCATAATCATATGATGCACATTCCCCTGACTAGGAGACTGTGTTCCAGAAGATGAAATACCTGTAACTATAGCTTTGTTAGCAATTTTCGTATCATTAGTCAAATTTACCAATATAACAGATGAATCTACACCTGACATACTAATAATTGAGACATTTACTGATGATGTCTTTATTCTGGCAAGTTTTTTTCCCTCGAATTCTTTCTTATCTCAATCCATGCTATGCAGATTTATCACCTTGAATATTGATTTCCTTTTAGACCACCTGCATCTATACTTTAAAATCTAATCCACCAAGAGTATCATCCATCTGATCTAAAATACTTGTATCAAATGCATCTCCCGGCTTCCATCCAGGATTATTTTTCTTTACCAGTGTCTCCATTCTTGAAGCATAATCTCCAGCCATTCTGCTCAATGTCCACGAAGCGGAATTTCGCTGTTCAGAAGGAATCGTATTCAAATACTGTTTGATTACATCATGTCTCTTGCTTTCTTCTGGTATATATGCACCATTGCTACTGATAAAATCCTGCTTTACAACCTTTTCTAAATCCGACTTCACCTTATCCGATACAGACACTATCTTTTTCCAATCCTTACCATTGATACAACGGTCTGCCTGTTCCTTTGATAAAAAAGGTACACCATCTTTATTATAGTAATAATTGTTATTTCTATATTGACACCCAGAATCTACGGTCGTAATCCCAGTCTGCTTGTGTGAAGAATTTTTCTGAAAGAAGAATTTGTTTATTAGCAAACTTTGCGAAAATAAATTTTTATTGTTAATATTTACATTCATATTTCACTCTCTCCTATAATACAAAATTGTAGCCACATTACATTTTTAATATGTATAATATACTTTTATTGTTTCAGTGGATGTTGAAACTGTTCCTTTTGTAACAATCCATATTTTCCACTTGCCTGACGGATCAAAACCATTAAAATCATTAATTGTTATTGTTCCACTCTTACTTACTGTTGTATAATTAACATTTCCATTGCCATCTTCTACATATAAATAAAACGAATCACTTCCTGAACTAACCCTACTATACACCTCTATTTTTAAAATCTGAGGATTTGATCCACTTACAGACCCTGATGAAACAGTTGAAATATTTGATACTGTCCCATATACAGAATTTAATTTTGTTGTTGTCTTAGTCCAATAATTTGTAGCCCTCACTGATACAGTAGAATTTATAGTTATTGTTTCTTCTGCCGGTGCAACTTCTGCTGCCGATACAGGAGTTACAAGAAGAGCTGTGCATAATACGATTCCACTCAAAAAATAAGATATAATTTTCTTCATCGTAAATACCTCCCATAATAATATTTCAAAATAATATGGCTACAATTTCTTTCATCAATTTTTAATCACCAGTTTACAACTTTATAAATGGTAGACTTGTTGATGAATCAACCGATTTAAAGCCTTTTTCACAGCATTTGTTTTTATGTGTGTTTCGACATTTTTGACGAAAGTGGCAAAAAATATCTGTCTGCGAATACCCTGGCTTAATTCAAAACGAAATTCCTGTACACTCTTTGTGCGATATTCAGAAAAAGTTTTATCCTGATACGGCAAAAGTTTCATGGCACAATAGCTGATATTGATCAGATTGACCAGCATTTCAATCCCTTTGCAGCTCCGCACCATATAGCTGCAAAAAGACCAGAATGTTTTCTGCTCATAGTCGCTTGTCTTAATATTCCAGCGAAATGAGTACAAAAACAGTGGGATATATTTCATCCAGTCACTGCCGGTCTGATTCAATGGTGCTTTTTCCTGCCATGCACAGAAAATCTGCAGTTCTTCTGGAAAAATCGTACTGAAAACAGGCGTTTTTTACCATGCTCTTTTTCTGTGGCTGTGACATAAGCCAGAACTTCCTGATTGCCAAAGATCCTGGTAAAGACACGGCGGACACCGGTATAGTAATCACCGATTTTTTCACCGGAAAAGGTAAAGTCAGTCTCAACAGAAAGCCGTTTTCCATGTTTAGCCGGACGCCCCCTGCGGCCGGTATGTGCAGGAGCAAGGTCATACATAACAGAATCAATCCTTGCATTACCAATAAGATCCAGGTTCGGATATTCATTGACAATACAGACCAGATTTTGTTTCGTATACCAGCTGTCACAGAGAATAATGACATGTTCCCTGCTTTGAAATTGAGGCATGACTTTACGGATCATGGTGGCAGCAAGTTCCAGTTTGGATTCTTTTTTCTTCCACATACGGCAGGCATTATTAACATTTGTGTTTGTCATAATCATATCGAATGGCTTGAGTATTTAATTTCCATCAATGTAAACTTATCTTCTTCCAAAGCATTAATCTTTAGCCTTTAAATTTTAACACTCATCAATAACTGCGATAACTGATTTTGATTATGATGAATCATTGTATATTTTTCCTTAAATGATGTGATTGCACCATACATTTTCTCAGTTAAATTTTCTGGGATTTCGTCCTTTCCCTTTGTTTTCTGTTCCCCAATGTAATCTGACGCTAATGCAGACCTTGATGTAATTTTTGAAATTTTATTCATTTCTTCACCAATAATTCCACGGGCATGCTGATTGGTTGTCTCCATTGTCACAAAGTCATCCACTGTTTTTTTATATGCAGCATCTAAATTGCTTAACTCTTCATCCTTTGTAAGCTTACGAGGTCCATTTTCATCAGCTACATATATTTCTCTGGTTCCATTTTCATAGCCCTTCACAATTTCATCATATAATTCTGCGTATGCTTTAACATAATTATTTGCCTTGTCAGTAATATTTAAGGCACTTTTTCCTGTATCAACATTTTGATTCTGCTGTGCTGCCTTCTTTTGAATTTCATAACTATAATCAATATCACTGATTTTTTTACTCGCTAACAGTTCCTTTCTTTGAACCACATCATCATATTTTTCCTGTCCACTCTGCTGTATACGATTACGATAATACTCCAATCCCTCATTAGAAATCGAAAGCTTCACTGATTGCCCCACTGTATGTTTTTCGTTTGTCTGACTATTTCCTTTCTGTACTTTATCAGTATTTTTTTCCATTATTGAATTCGTATTATTCATGTAATTAGATATTTTCATATTGTCACCTCAATTTCCATATTTATACAATGTCATTGACGGATAACGTCTGGTGAATGTCAAAGAATTTGATCCTACTGCATAATCATAATAATAATTAAAATTTTCTATATCTATTAACTTACCTGTTGACGGATCAATAATAACTGTCACGGCTTTAAAGTCCTGCCACAAATTATTCTCTTTATATGCCCCTGTGCATCTGCAATGAACACTGTAGAAGTTACTGTTATTTTAATTGCATACTTCATGCCTTCATATCAAAATTATCTTGCAATATTATGTTTTCACCTACACTACCAGTCTTTTCTTCACTATTTAATGCTTTTCTCGCCTCACTAAATGCCTCATAATATGTCATTTTTAATGCTGAATGAACCTGTGACTCTGCTTTTGTTTCTTTTTCCTGCCAGCCTACTCCCCCTGTATAGGTCAAAACTTCTTCGCCCTCTTCATTGTATACATGAATTGCCGAGCCTGTCCCTGTTCCCTGATATTTTGCCTCATAAGGTATTCCAAACAGCATACAGAGCCATTTTTTGTCTGCTTCCTCAACTTCTTTCATTGCTGACATATTACCTGAATTCATTGATTGACTAAACTTTCCAATTAAAGCAGCTCTATTCGGGGCTACTTTGCTTACTTCCGTCTTTCTCAAATTCATAAATGCATTTCCCATATATACATTGTCCTGTGCATCTTTTTTTGCCAGATCAACAATCTTCTCTTTTAAAGAATCCGTTAATTTCCATTTGTTTTTTTTAGAAGATTTAGAAACATTTTTATTCGATGTGTTCCACACTTTTGCTGTGCTATAATTATTTGATATTTCCATTTAATTGAATCACCTCTCTGTTCTGTCATTTATGTAATCATACAATTCCTTATATGACAGATAACCTGATAAGTTGTTCGAATCATATTGTAACTGCATAAATTCTTTAATCATGCTCATATAGTCTTTCTTTTCATTTATGCTGTCAGAATCATAAGTGATGTTGCCATTCACACCACCAGCCGCATTCATGAAATCTCCAAAAGCATTTTTCGTAAAGCCTTCTACATCACTATATGTTGTATATGCAAGCATTTCCAAATAACTTGCATTTCTTGGATCAACATCATTTATCTGTACATTTGTATCTGTGTAATTTCCTTCTTTGTCCCAATATCTTACCCTGTATTCTGGGTTTGCCGAATCATATGCATCTGATTTATATACAGATGCACTACTGCCATCCGGAAATCCTACTGCTGTTAATGCATTTCCACTATCTTCTGTTCCCGACATATGTAATGTAATATTAGAAGATGTACTGCTTACATTTGATAACAAACCGGAATTCATACCGTTCGCTTTCGCAGTGTTTCTTTTTGTTCCTGTATAATAATTTGAATAATTATAACCGTTAATTCCTGCTATACTCATTTTCGTTTCCTCCATTTTTATAGGTGTCCTTTTTTATCCATTACAATTTTCTGCTATTTTATCTTCCCTTTGCAGCAACATTCGGATCATTGTTCGCCTCAAAGGAATATTGTCAAGTGTGTATGTAAGAGTTTCCAGTTAATAAACCTATACTTATATTTTTACTTTTAGTTTTTCTAATTTTTCCAGAAAAGCAACATAAAACTCTCTTTCTTTCATACAAGCTCGCTGAACTTCGATACTTTTCGGAACATATTCCCGTGGGTGATCTAAATCGTAAAGAGCCTGACTCGTTGCCTGAATTGCAGACTCTGTTGTATTTCCCAAAATGTCGATGTTATCCACATCTCCCTCTCCGTTAAGCTGTTTATTCAGCCTTTGTACCATCATCTGCGATATATGGCTCAACATTCCATTTTTCTTTATTCCCATGCCGTTTGCATTAACTTCCTTAGCAGCTTCCATCCATGCATCTTTTACATCCTGCGGAGCATTCGGACCAATCATATCAAATGCTTTTTCGTTAAAATCCGTATCTTCCATATATGGATTTATACTCTCATTTTCCTGTTCAGCACGTTCTGTACTAAATTGAGGAATATCATTCTGTCTGCGTCTGTTTTCATATGGCACACCATTCATAGAATAGTTGGAACTAATCTGCATATATCAATACTCCTTTTTATTTGAATTGCATTATTATCATTAGGCTTTCGCTTCAAAAACTGGTCTTTTCTCCAGATAATCCGGTAGTTCTTTTAATTCAGAATTCATACCATTCTTTACGGCATTATATTCCTTCCAGTAAATGGAATAGAATTCATCTTTTTTTGTAAGTTCTACCGGAGTCATTTCGTATCCCCAGCCGGCACCGGTATTTAACAATACATTCACGCCCTGACTCTGAATTTGAACACCATAACCACCTGATGTTAAAATAGTGAATTTTAATGTTCCGCCTCCTGCCAGTGCAATCTGCTTGTCTGCAAGATTCTGATTTTTTCCCTCTGCCTGTTCCAAAAAATCCAGTAAGGTTAATTCTCCGATCCCTTTACATTTTGGATTGGCATTTTGATTTGCTGGTTTACTGTGTTTACATCTGTTACTGTCTTCATAGCTAGTCTCCAAACCCTTTTTCAACATTAAACGCCAAACATATGCTGCAATTTGTCCAGCATATTATTTACTCTGCCTTCAACAGCTTCTGGCTGATTCCTTAATTCATACCTGCTTCCATAGTAATCATTTAAACGGTCTTTCATCTCATTACAAAATAATTTTTGATCTGTTTTACCATTTAAAAACTGATTGCAGATACCACTTATCTCTTTCTTCTCATTTGTATAAAAAGCTGTCTCATCTGAGATTATTTCTGACTTGTACTTATAAGATTCTGTTTTGCTTCCAATTCCAACAACCATATAATCCGGTGTCATTTTCTCCATGATAGAATTACGTGCCGAATCATTAAAATGAACATATTCGTCAATCATGTCTGAAAAACCTGCTTGTAATTGCTCTGGAACATACATTTCATTTACTTTTCTTAGCCCCGCTTCACTTGCACTTAACAAAAATACAGATTCATAGGAAGTTCCTCTATATCCCTCCTGAGCATTCAAAGAATCTACATCTGCTGTCATTGCATTAATCTTCTCTTTTAAATCTTTCATTTCATCTTCTGTCAAATATTCAGAAGCATTTTCGTCCAGCCATTTTTCAAAAACCTCTGACTGATTTTCCGAACAGCCTTCAAACGCACTTTGTTCTCCAGAAATGGAAGTTGCTTTCAAATCTAATTTGAATAAATTTTCACATTTATATTCTGCTGGTATCTCTCTTATTGCTCCATTAATAGATGAAAAATGCATTGTATGAAAATCCGATACCTTATTACGAGCAGTCTCAACTAACTTTCTTGCTGAATCACTGATTTTCACATCATCCTCCGAAATAATATTCTGAGGAACAGTTGTTTTCTTCTCAACCTTATTTTTTATCATCTCTGGATTATTAATATACCTATTTCCTTGAACTTTCATAGCAACCTCCCTAAGTTAGTCCACACTTTCTATACTTCTTTATCTATCTTGCTCGATGTCAAAGAAGAATCCGTCTTAGAGTACGTACCATTATTTGTATAGGTTGCACTCGCCCGGTTTGCAGCATTCGATATACCAGTTGCTTTCTGCGATATTTTGCTTACAAAAGAATTATATCCTGTAAAGACCGTTTTCAGCGAACTGATATCTGCCTGCTTTAAAGCATCCTCATCTAATTCCAACTTGTTTCCTTTTCCTATGGTAATACCTATTTGGGCAAGCATATTACTGTTTTTGTCTGTCATTCCAGTCATCCATGAAGCATTTCGCAATACATCCTTTGTATTAGATTCTCCGGCTTCCTTAACTACATCATTATAATCTTCAACAAAAGATTTTACTGCCTTGGTGATTTTATCCCAGTCATAATCCTCTACCTCAATCTCTTCCCCCGTTTTTTCATCTTTCTTTTTTATTTTCTTTTTTTCCCAAAGAGAAGAGTCATTCAAAGCATCTGCTGATTTTTTCAGAGAATCTGCACTTGTTTTCATCAAGGTAAGTTTTTGTGAAGTATCACCTTTTCCCGATAATTTTTCAGCATCCTGTTTTGCATAATATGCTTTCATAAGTTTTCTATAGCTTCCATTTTTGATTGCAGCATAATCAGAAAGCATATTTGTATTGCCTACTGATGAACTATCTGACGTTCCACTAAACAACGCTGAAAAATCTACATTGCTGTTATATTTACTTGTATAATCACTAAAACTCTTAATCTCTGACATAATACCATACTCCTTTACCAACTATAAACGAATATCAATCGGTGTATACACTGCCTGCTGTGTTGCATTCTGTGCATTTTCCAGAGTCGGTGTTTCTACTGTCACCTGTGTTTCCCCTTTGATATCCGTATTCTTTACGCTGTCTGTCTCCTCTGCCGCAGCCCCCGCAGATTCCTGTGTTTTCTCGGATTTATCAGTATTGTTCTTTGTTGCAGTGTCTTCTGTATTGCTGTTCTCCGCTTTTGCAGCTTCTTCTACTGATTTATTTGCATCTGCAAGTGTAGACATCTGTGCTGCTGTCGCAGACTGTGCCTTTGCCTGCAGCTCTGCCAGTTCTTCTTCCTTCTTGTCAGTATTTCCTTTTCCGGCATCCTGTTTGATTTCAGATTCAAGCACACTGGCACGTCCCTGTATCTGTGTTGCCATACTTCCCTGCACCTTTGCCTGTTTCATGGAAGAATCTGCACAGAGCATCGCCTGCATACTTGCCTGTGACAATCCGGTGTCTTTCTTTTTAGAAGTGTTACTTGTTCCAGCCACCATATCATCCATAGATGACGAATTTTTACTCTGCTGCTTACTTCTCTGCTCGATCTGGTGCTGTCTTAACTGCTGATTGAGATTGTTAATCTCCTGCTGTATCTCCTGACGCTTTTTCATCTTATCCTCTAATGACATTTCTTCATTCGATGATAAATCCTGTAGCTTCTGCTGTGCATTTGCAATCTGATTCTGAATATTTTTACTTACAGAATCATTCCCCTGTGTCATTCCCATTGTTCCTGTCTGCGTATTTGTCCCACTAAATCCATTGATCCTCATTTTAATCCTCCTTGTTTTGCGAAGCAAAATCCGAGCCCCATGGCGAGGAGAGGATTTAGCCTCCTTGTTTTGCGAAGCAAAATCCGAACCCTTTGGTGAGGAGAGGATTTGGCCTCCTTGAGCTTAAATTCTGAAATCCGTTTCCTTAAAAATCTGTACAACATGATTTCTCTTTACTGATTCTTTCGGCATATCTTTCTTTACAATAAACAGCGATGTTGTGAACCGCCCTTTTTTTGTTGTAAAGCAAATAAAAAGCACCTTGAAGGTGCTTTTTGTCCTTATTCTACCTGTAACATAATACTTAGAACCACTTCCTGATTCTCCTGCTCTAAAGATATATCTCCCATATACATCCTTGCAACCCTTCGGATATTATGCAGTCCAATTCCATGCTCCTTCCCGGATTTCGTTGTTTCCGGCAGATCACTGTCCTTATAATTTAACTCTCCCTCATATCTGTTCTTTATGGTTATCATAAAAATACTGTTTTTCCGAAAAGAAGAGAGACTGATATAAGGATTTTCTCCACTTACATTTTCCATGCAATTATCCAGTGCATTGTTTAAGATCACGCTTAAATCAAATGCATTTAATTTCGTATCCCCCGGATAATGAAAATCTGATATAAAACGAATCTGCTTTTCCTTTGCTTCTCTTAACTTTTCCATCAGAATCACATCAATGACAGGACTCCCCGTTTTTATCTCAGGAGATATTTCATTCCACTCCTTTTTCAAATGCTCCATATATTCTGCTGCATCATCCATATGATTTTCTGCCACAAGATGTTCCAGCATCTGTATATGATTCCCCATGTCATGACGCAGGCTGCGGATATCCTGATACAGCTTTTCCACTTCCCCGATATGCTTTTTCATATCACTGACCTGATTTAATACCAGATCCTGCCCTGTCTGTTCTTCCTGTGCCACCTTCCAGTTTTGAAACATCGTTGTCATAACAAGAATTGCTATGATAGAGATAAAATAATGCACAAAGCTTAAAGCTCCATAAAATCCATAGGTATCTGTCAGACTCTTTCCTGTATCTTTTTCATAAATATTCAGATAATATTGCAGAATACCATACCCTGTAACTCCCACAAGAGAAGGTATGATAAGCATTACCAGCTCTTTGACGCTCATTTCATCATTTTTGTATACATATGCTTTATTGATCAGACCGATTGCAACTGCAAGGAAAACGATACAAAGCACAATATCCAGAATTCTCGTTCCAGCATAAAGTCCATATTGCAGCCATTGTCTTCCTGCAATCGTATTCCCAAAAACCAAAGCTTTTGTGATAAAACCATCCAGTCTTCCTGCCATTGCAACCGCAAGCCAACGGATAGAAAAAAATGTCACTGCAAGAAATATTTTCTGATAGATGTTTCGTCTGTCCTGTACATACATCACAAGAAGTGCAGCCACAACTCCCAGCATATATGCAGAAAAATTGCCAATCTGCTGCGGTATCAGATACAGCACAGACATAATTCCAATATAAACAATACTGACCAGAGAAGCTTCCTTTTTCTTTTTCATATATGGATATACAAAAACACCAAAACAGATTCCTGTAATAATTAAAATTGCAATAACAGAAAACTTCGATGTGATCATCCAGCATCTTTCCACTAAACTCATCTGACTTCATTTCCTTTCCTCTGGTTATACTTCAGATATTGCTTCACAAACTCTGGATAATTCTGTTTTGCAATCAATGCAGTTCCATTTTTCATAGTTACACAAGCTGCATCATATTTTTCTACATATTTAAAATGCACAAGATAGGCTCTGTGTGTCCGGAAAAAATCTGTTCCTGCCATATCACTTAATTCCTGTAATTTACCATAGTATTCAATATCCGTACTTCGTGTATGGATAATAACTTTCCGGTTATACACCTCAGCATACACAATATCACACAGAAAAATTTTTATATGACTTCCGGCGGTCTGTACCATAATATACCTTTCGTCTTTTTCAAGTCTGGAACTTCTTTTCATGTTATGGACTGCCTTTGTCACAACCTCTTTCAATTTCTCATCGGAAAATGGCTTAACCAGATAATGAAATGCTCCGACATCAAATGCCTGAAAAACATACTCCTCTGCTGCTGTCACAAAAATGAGTATCATATCCTCATTGTCCCGACGAAGCATCTTTGCCGTTTCCATCCCATCCATTCCCGGCATCTGAATATCCAGAAAAAGAATATCCGGCTTACTGCCACTTGCGATCAGTTCATCGCCCGATAGATATTTCTCTATAACCGCATCCGGCAATAGCTTTTTTATTTTTTCCTCCAGTATCTGAACCATAGATACTTCATCATCGCAGATAGCTATTTGCATTTTGCCACTTCCTTTTTGTCTGATAAATATATTTATTATATCGGACGAACAGATTATATCTGCCACAGTTGTTGTGAAATGACCTTTTTTTGTTGTAAAAAAGTGTCTTCGACACTCTCAGCTCCCCTGACCCCTCATTCATGAGGGGAAGGGGTTTTCCTTTGTCTTTCTTTATATTCTAGCACCATGTAAAATTCTATTATGAATATATTACAACCTATCTTTACTGATTATTATAAACCTATCATTTACAAACTTCATCCTCGTCCTTCTGTTATCGAAAATGTCAACAAGATGATTCATTGTGGTGATCCTTCTCACGGTGGTGCCATGT
>OKRR01000019.1_pt1 | contig 146651 bp, 128 predicted proteins | sample 1601211 | NCBI WGS metagenome assembly OKRR01 (sample SAMEA3541525, study PRJEB24748) | human gut metagenome | biome: human gut; feature: human-associated habitat; material: faeces | place: China | collected 2012
CATCATGTGCCTCAATGCCGATCACATCCTCAATCTCCTGAATGACCTCATCCGGCTGCGCACTTGGAAGATCGATCTTATTAATGACCGGCATCACATCCAAGTCATGATCCAATGCCAGATACACATTGGCAAGTGTCTGTGCCTCCACGCCCTGTGCTGCATCCACAACTAAAATTGCACCGTCACAGGCAGCCAGACTTCTGGATACCTCATAGTTAAAATCCACATGTCCCGGTGTATCGATAAGGTTGAAAATATATTCTTCCCCATCTTTTGCCTTATAAATAATACGCACTGCCTGAGATTTGATCGTGATCCCGCGCTCTCTCTCCAAATCCATATTGTCAAGTACCTGTGCCTGCATCTCACGGCTTGTGAGTGTTCCGGTACTCTCTATGATACGATCTGCCAAAGTTGATTTACCGTGATCGATATGTGCGATAATACAAAAATTACGAATTCTACTCTGATCAATTGCCACTCTTTATTTCTCCTGTTTCTTAAAAATAGAAAATTTCTCTTTCAAAGCTTTTCTTTTGCCTATATATGTTACCATACTCACATTGTTTCGGCAATTATTATATGAAATCCCGACTATACGATCATACATTTATTTTGTTATACGAGCAGACTCTTCGTATAGGCTTCTTTCGGATCGTGAAAAATATCTTCTGTCTCCCCTATTTCAATCATTCTTCCATCCTTCATAACCATGATACGGTCGCACATATGATAAACCACATTGATATCATGGGATATGAACAGATATGACAGGTTCATTTCTTCCTGCAGCTTCTGTAAAAGTTCCATGATCTGTGCCTGAATGGTCACATCCAGTGCAGATACCGGTTCATCTGCAATGATAAACCCCGGATTTGTGATAAGCGCCTGTGCGATACTGATCCTCTGCCGCTGCCCACCGGACAATTCGGATGGCAGACGATGGAAATACTTCTCATCCATTCCGACGCGGGCAAGCATATCATAAGCTGCCGCCTTACGGTCTGCCTTAGACATTGCGCATTTTTTATCCAGAATGCCTGCTGCCCTGAGCGGTTCCATCAATAGCCACCCGATCGTTTTGGATGGATTAAGGCTGCTGTACGGATCCTGAAAAATCATCTGGGGGCGGCTGACATGACAGCTCACTTCTCCTGACACATGTTCCTGCATTCCAAGGATTGCCTTAGAAAGCGACGTCTTTCCGCAGCCGCTCTCACCGACCAGACCGAGGCTTTCTCCCTCATACACATCAAAACTGACATGTTCTACCGCATATTGTTTTTCTTTCTTTTTGAAAATGGAATTGGATCTGTCCTCATAATATACAGACAGATCTTTTACTGTAAGAACCTTTGTATTGCTTTCTTTCTTTACGGAAATCCTCGGCTTTAACCTTGAAGGAACTGCTTCGATCAGATTTCTTGTGTATGCTTCCTTCGGGTGCATGAAAATCTTCTCTGTTTCATCTGCTTCCACCACAACTCCGTCTTTCATGACAACGACCTTATGGCAGATACGTCTTGCCAGATTCAGGTCATGTGTGATAAAAAGCATTGCATTCTGTTCACTCTTGTTGATGTCTTTTAACAATTCCACGATCTGTGTCTGGATTGTCACATCCAATGCCGTCGTAGGCTCATCTGCTATGATCAGATCCGGATGCAGGATCACCGCCATGGCGATCATCACCCGCTGTCTCATGCCTCCGGACAGCTGGTGCGGATAACTGTCATAAACCTTCTTCGCATCCTTAAGCCCGACTGCCTGAAATGTTTCCAGTACTTTTTCGTAACGCTTCTCTTTCTCTAGATCCGTATGAAGCCTTACGATCTCATCCACCTGGACACCGGCTTTTTTTGTCGGATTTAAGGAGGTCATCGGCTCCTGAAATATCATGGACATCCGGCTTCCCTGAAATCTGCGGTACAGCCGCTCATCAAAAGGTCTGTCTGCTTCTCTTAATACTTCCCCATCCACGATTATTTTCCCGGATGTCATCTGTGCCTGCTTTGACAGAAGCCCCATGAGTGTCAGTGAGGTGATTGATTTTCCGGATCCTGATTCTCCGACAATTCCTACGATCTCACCACTGTTCACTTCTATATTTACATGCTTAACAACTTCCATGCCATCAAAAGAAACGGATAAATCTTCTATCTGAACGATTTTTTTCTGTTTGCTGTCTTTTTGCTGTTCCACTTTCATATACTTATCCCCAGTCTGTCATTCATTTTACCACATTGCCTCTACTCTGCCCTGCTCCCGTCCCATTTCCGGATACCCTCGCCCAGCAGTGAAAATCCAAGCACGACCCATACGATCGCAAGTCCCGGAAATAGTGCATACCAGGGTGCGGTCTGCAAATATCCCTGTGCATCTGACAGCATCATGCCAAGGCTCGCATCCGGTGCCTGTACTCCGATTCCAAGATAGCTCATACCGGACTCCGCAAGGATCGCGTTATTAAAACCGATCATCACTGAAACAAGCAGCACGGAAAAAATATTAGGTAAAATATGTATGAACAGAATGCGGAGTCTGCCTACTCCCATCAGCCTTGCTCTTTTTATATAATCCGCATCACGAAGACGTAAAAACTCTCCACGGACAATCCGCACAAAGCTTGGGATAAATACGATCCCAAGTGCGATGATCACATTCTGCCTGCCTTTTCCAAGTAAAGATATGATCACAAGCGTAAGCAAAATACTTGGGAATCCGTTCACCGCATCCGTGATACGCATGAGGATCTCATCTAAAATACCTCCAAAATATCCGGTAAATGCTCCTAACAAAACACCTGCCACAGTTGAAAAAAGGACAACAGATGTGCTGATCACAAGCGTTGTTCCAAATCCCTGCATCACTCTTGAAAAAATATCTCTTCCAAAATTGTCTGTTCCAAAAATATGATAAATGGAAGGTGCTGTAAATTTCTCTGCTGCCGACATGGCAGTTGTACTATATGGTGTCCAGAAGCATCCCAAAATCCCCAAAAACACAGCAAGACCTGTCATAAACAGGCCTGCTGCAAGATATCCGTTCCATTTTTTTCTTTTCTTATTTTCCATAGGTTTCACACTCCGTATCACAAGCCTATCCCTGCACAATGCCGCCTGCTCCTCTGCAAAAGGCGGCATCTGTCCGGTGGCTTTTATTCACTCTTACGGATTCTCGGATCGATCACCCGGTAAAGAATATCCACGATAAAATAAACAAAGATTACCACAAATGTAATGTAAAGGATCAAAATCTCCACGACAGGAAGATCCCTTGTGCCGACCGAACTGATCAAAAGCCTGCCGATCCCAGGCAGTGCAAACACCTGTTCTACCACAATACTTCCCGCCAAAATTTCTGCGATCATCATGCCGAGAAATGTAATGACCGGCATCATGGCATTTTTTAAGACATGGCCGAACATGACCTGATTCTTGCTGCAGCCCTTGCTATAAGCAGTCCTCACATAGTCAAGCTTCATCTCCGTCAACATGGAATTACGCAAAAAGCGTGCAGTCATCGCTATTTTCGGTAAAGCGATCGAAATCGCCGGGAACAGTAAATATGCTAAAAATCCGGTCATATTCTCCTGATAACTTATGTACCCACCCGGTACAAACCATTTTAATACAATGCCACACAGGTAAGTCACTAAAATTCCAAGAAAAAATGATGGAACCGCCATCGTGACCTGCGTCAAGACTCCAAAGACTGCATCTAAGAACCTGCTTCCACATTTTGCCCACAATACCCCCAAAGGAATTGACACAAGTACGATCATGACAAATGAAATCACTGCCAGATAAAGTGTCACCGGCAGCTTATCTCCTATCAATTCCTTCACGGGCATCATTTCATTCATATTCTTGGAATACCGGTAACTCACGCCAAAATCCCCGTGCAGCACATCATCTGCCCAGGAAATATACCGTTCTACCGGTGGTTTATCCAATCCAAGCTCTTCTCGAAGCTGTGACTCTCTCTCCGGTGTTGCCTCCGTTCCTAATATGGAACGTACCACATCTCCCGGAATTACCTGAAAAGCAAGGAAAGCAGCTACTGAAACGAGAAACAATGTCATAATGAGAGTGCATATTTTTTTTATTAAAAATTTCATGTGTCTGCTTTCCTTTCTGATCAGATGTTAACGGCACTATTTTTTATGTCCGTCTTATTTTACAAAATAAACTGTACTCATATCCTGTACATAAATCGGATAGAATTTGTATCCTGCAAGGTTCTTGTTAAATGCTGTTGTATTCGCCGGAACCTGGATAAATGCACTGGCTGCTTCCTCAGCAAGAATCGTCTGAAGCTTTTTATAATCTGCTGCCTTCTCTGCGGCATCCTGTGATGCCTGTGTCGCTTTCCAGAGTTCATCATACTCTGTGCTCTTGAAGTTCACAAAGTTCTTTTTGGAATCTGTCTGGAAACGGTTCAGCAGGTATCCCGGTGTCAGGTCACTGCATGTGATGCCACTGATCGTTGCCTGATACTCTCTGTTTGTATAAACATCTTCTAACCATGTATTCCATTCTACAGCATCAATCGTTGCATTGATTCCTACTGCTTTTAACTGCTCTACCACAACCTCTGCAGTCTGCATATGGAACTCATAAACAGATGGAACTGCGATCGCAAGATCAAAGCCATCTGCATATCCTGCCTCTGCAAGAAGCTCTTTTGCTTTTTCCACATTTGCGGATGTACCATAAAGATCATTTAAGTCCTCATAGTAATCCTTTAATGTAGGAAGCATTGCAGAGCTGATGAGCGTTCCGTTTCCGCCGGCTACAAACTCATTTACCATGTCTTTATCCAGTGCGTAGCAGATCGCCTGACGTACCTTCACATCAGAAAGCGGCTCATAGTCATTGTTTAAGAACAATGCCTGCACAACATTGGATGGGGATGAAATCACATTAAAGCTGTCCTTTAACTCATTCGCCTGGGAATCTGTCAGGTATGCATAAATATCAATGCTTCCACCCTGAAGCTCTAACAATGCAGTATCTGCACTTCCCACAATTTTAAAATCTACCTCATCAAGATAAGGAAGTCCTTCCTGCCAGTAATTTTCATTCTTCGCAAGAACGATTCCCTCCTGTGGAGTGTAAGAAACAAAAGAAAACGGTCCTGTTCCAACTGGATTCGCCTCTGCATCTTCTCCGCTTCCTGCAGGAATAATTGCAGTTACAAAACTGTAGATCAGCTCTGTATTCGGTGTATCCACTGTCACCTGGACCGTCTTGTCATCTAAAATATCAACTGACTGAATTGTCTGTAAAGTTGCTACTAATGGTGTTCCATCTAAAAGACCCGCCACTCTCTCTAAAGAGTACTTCACGTCCTCACATGTCACATCATTACCATTATGAAACTTCACACCATCTCTCAATGTAAAAGTATATACTAATCCATCATCTGAGATGCTGTAATCGCTTGCTACAGCGCAAATCAGGTTACCGTTCTCATCCGGTTTTACCAAACCTTCGAAAACATTAAACAGAATCTCTTTAGTTCCTGCCGCAGTTGCTTTATGTGGGTCAAGACTGTCAATATCCTGCTGTATGCCTACAACAACGGAGCCGCCGTATACAGGTCCTTCACTGATCTCTGTCTCCTGTACATTCTGCTCCTTAGAGGAAGTATCCTCCGAAGACGCTCCTGTGCCATCTGTGCCACATCCGCCCAGTACAGCCATTGCCAGAAGTGCCATGAAAAGAATGTGTAATCTTTTTTTCATAATTTGCTCTTCTCCTCTTCGAATTGCTTTTTCCTCTCATTATTCAATTGCTTTTTTATTCTATCACACAACATGAAAAAAACAAGCTGTTTTGTTAATTTTTTGACAATTTTATTTTTTCCATTTATAAAGCATTTCATCCTGCAGTATTTCTTCTGTCGGAACCGTTGGATTCTGGATATTTTTTAATGTTACTGTTTCAACTCCATCTTTATCACTTGAAACCACATCCGTTGAAAAACACTTTCCCGGAGCTACAGCCTGCTGCCTGTTGGGATACATCGTCCACATCTGAATAAGGTTATAATCCTTATCATATAACAGTATCTTTGCGCACAAATCATCATTCTCATTGCTTGTAAGTCTAAGAACAGCCGGACGCCTGTTTCCTGCATTATCGATAAATTCACTAATCGTTTCGTTTTCTTCATCCAGACATCCCGTTACATTGATATATCCCTTTGCCTCAAGTTGTTCTAATGTTATATTTTTATCCAGATCCAACAATTCATTCCATGCTTTGTCACCTGTCATTCCCCATCCTGTTTTCTTTAAATAAAAGAAACATATTCCAAGCATCGCCAATGCGATGAGACATAATGCCACATAAATTCTCTTTTTCCCCATATATATCCTCCTTAGGCGCTGACAATATTGTTAAAATAAAGATTTTTTACAATTTAGTCTACTACTTTAAACTCTTCGTTTTCAACAGCCTGCGCTTTTATCTGTTCATAATACTCCTGCCATTCTTCTATTTCATTTATGCTTTTTGCCTGTGGCGCAACTTCTTTAAACTCTTTTTCCTTTGCTGCCATATACTTCTGTATCGGCAAATCTTTTTTATAAACTTCGAATTCATAATTCCAATAATCTTCTTCTGAATCGAATTGCTCTATAATCGCCATTGCATCTTCTTTATTCTCTGACTGATTGATAAATTGCTTTAATTCCTCTAAATAATCATATACTTCTTTATCTGTCACGGTATATCCAGCTTCAATTGCCTGCTGATATAATGCCTCCCGCTCCTCAACATATAAAATTGCCTGTTTCCTTGCTTCTTCCGCACTCATTCCAAAAGTATCATAAAACGCTATTGCCTGTTCTACTTCCTTATTTGTTATAACTCCATTCTTTCCTCTCGCATATATCATTTCATTTCCATTTTCATCATTTGCATATTGTTTAAGCAAATTTCCCCAATCAGAAAACTTAGATGTATAAGATGGCTCCGCAAATGTTTGAACTCCTGCCATGAATAATAAGATTCCCATAAATAAAGATGCGCACAATGCCTGTATCTTTTTTTTCATATAACCCCACCTCCTACTTTGTATTCAAATTTAATCTAACAGAATCTGCTGACGAAGCTGGCATACCTCCGCTGTAATTATTATACCATATAACGCATGTAAACATAGCATTTTTCTTCTAACGACATATAACGCACATATTTTTTTTTCTTTATTTCATCATCTTAAGACCGATTATAAAATCCCAGATCATATGCCTGCAATCTATTTTTAATGATTTAACTGACAAAATGAATATCAAAAAGAGAACCCGAATTTCTTCAACTCAGGTTCTCGACTCTGCGGATGCATTTTAGTCATTATTTACTTTTTCCATTTACAGAGCACCTCGTCCTGCAATATTTCCTCTGCCGGATCTGTTGGATTCTGAATATTTTTTAATGTAACAGTTACAATGCCATCCCTATCACTTGTAATCACATCCGTCGAAAAGCATTTTCCCGGGGCTACAGCCTGCTGCCTTGTTGGATACATAGTCCACATCTGAATTAGGTTATATTCTTTATCATATAAAAGTATCTTTGCGCACAAATCATCATTCTCATTACTTGTAAGTCTAAGAACAGCCGGACGCCTGTTTCCTGCATTATCAATAAATTCTTTAATAGTTTTGTTTTCCTCGTCCAGACATCCCGTTACATTTATATATCCCTTTGCCTCAAGTTGTTCTAATGTTATATTTTTATCCAGATCCAACAATTCATTCCATGCTTTGTCACCTGTCATTCCCCATCCTGTTTTCTTTAAATAAAAGAAACACATTCCAAGCATCGCCAATACGATGAGGCATAATGCCACATATATTCTCTTTTTCCCCATATATATCCTCCTTAGCCGCTGACAATATTGTTAAAATAAAGATTTGATTCCAATAAGACTTTTTCCTCTTCTAAACTCGATTATAATATACCCTGTTCTATATATGCAATTTATTTTTATTGGTTTCACCAGTAAAATCTGAACGAAAAAGAGAACCTGAATTCACACTCAGTTTCTCCATCTTGACATATACATTTGACAGGCAAAAACTTTTAATTTTTCCATTTATAAAGTATCTCATCCTGCAATATTTCTTCTGTCGGAGCCGTTGGGCTCTGAATATTTTTTAATATTATTATTACAACAATCGTTAATTTTTCTGCTAAACTTACTATATGATATGACTCCAATAAATCCTTTTCTTCATAATTTGTGATATATCTTAAATGCCATTATTATAAATATAATCATAAGTCCCCATACAAAAACAGCTATAAAATACTCTCCAATTGTATATAACCATCCCCCAAACAACCCCAATGAAAAAATACCCACAATAACAATTATCAAGAAAACTACTATTTTTTTTAAATTACTCTTATTAACCTCTTGTATTGATTTATCAACTAATACACTGAGAAAAAAATCCATTATTTCGTTTATGATATCTATCATATTATTTTCCTCACAAGCTATTTATATTTTGAACTGTTCAGATCATACATCTTTTTATAACAACCGTTTTGACAAATTAAATCGTCATGAGTACCGATTTCTTTTATTGAACCATCAGATAAACATATTATTTTATCTATTTTTTGCATGAATGTCAGTCTATGTGAAATTATTATAAGTATATCATCAGTAGAATTATTTATTAATGTTTCATACAACTCATTTTCTATAATTGAATCCAAATTACTTGTTGGTTCATCTAAAACCATTACACTTTTATTTCTCATTAATATACGAGCTATTGCGATTCTTTGATTTTCACCTCCAGATAATTCTATTCCATTTTCGCATAACTGACATGTAATGGGGGTATCTAAAAAAAGTGGCATTGTTTTTACTTTATCTAGCATTTTTACCTTTTTTAAAGCTTCACAAACTAAATTTAAATCAGCATTTTCTTCTAATGCAATATTTTCTAATATTGTAAAAGGATATATACTATAATCTTGAAACAATACAGAAAATGTTTTTCTTAAAGATACTAAGTCAATATCTTTAATATCTATATTATTAATCAATATTTTCCCCTTATTTATTTCATACAGTCTGATTAATAATTTTATTATAGTTGTTTTTCCAGCTCCATTGCTACCTATAATAGCAATTTTCTCCCCCCTGTTTATTTTAAAACTTACATTTTTCAGTGTATAATTTTTACTATTTGGATATTTAAAATATATTGTTCTTGTTTCATCTTTCTTCTCCTGTTAAATAATTTTTATGGCCACATATTTATAGTATTGGTATTCCCCTCAAAATAACATGACGTTTTATCGAAAAAATAATTTTTCAATAAAACGTCATGTTATTTTGAACTACTTGCACCTAAAATGAGTGTATTCAAAAGAAAAGGAGAATAACTTCATATGAAAAAAAACAAAACATTATTTATTTTATTATTATTACTTGTTACCGTTAATTTTGGAAAATACACCTTTATTGTTTCTACTTCACCGGTTGCCCCGACTTCACTTCATGGTGAAACTGAAAATGACGATATATAAAATTTATTCATCTTTTATTTTCTCAAAGAAATTAAAACTATTTTTATAAATTCTATCTGTTCCAAATAATTTACTCAGTACCAATGCGTATAATGAATACCTTTTTATCTGTTCATTCTTTTCAGAACCATTCATCAGATATTTATTATACGCAATTTCTCCAATATACTGATCCAATAATTCAGCCCTGTCTCTTTCCATAATTTGCTTTGCTCCATCCATGAAAATGCTGTCTGCTTTCGAGTACTCACCACTATCAGATAACCACCTTCCATAATTAAGCTTTGCCAATTTTGTTTCATGATACTTATCTTCTTTCATCTGGTCCGTATCTTCCAAAAATGCTCTAATCAATCTCATTGCCTGTTCTTTTTTCCCAGATTTTGCTAAACAGACAGATATATGGTTGATTAGGTTAATCTCAACTTTTGTATAGATATGCTTTTTTTCACCTATTAAATTTTCATTCATAGAATATGCTAAGACTTTTCTATACTCTTCACAACATATTTCCTCAGACATATGACTGTATTCCTTTTCTATACATATTTCGATAAATTTTAAATATTGCTTATTCTGTGCACATTCATCTTCTCCAAGTATTTCCATTAATTTTTCCAAACTTTCCCACACTTTATCCATGCTTTTCTCGGAAAATAAAATACGTGAAATCTCTCTCCTCAGAAGTAACGCCTCAATCTTCCCTGTATTGAGCAGTTCCACATAATATCGATTTTCCACACCTATTTTCTCTGCCAGTGCTTTATAATTTTTCCAGCTCGGTTTACGACCATTTTCAATCCGTGAATAACTTTCTACACTGCAAATACCTTCACTTAATTTTTCCTGCGTATAGTTTATTTTTTTTCTTTCTATTGTAAGATAATGTCCCACAAACTCTGTCATAATTTCTTCTGTCTGTGGTTCATATATGTGAATCTGGCTTCCGCACCCAAATTCATCAAAAAAACTCTGTAATATTCTGATATCTTCCTGCTCTTTGCTCATATCCCGCTTTTCTTTCAAACCAGCCAAAATATGCAGACGCATAATTTCCAATAAACAATACAATGACTTTTGTTTTCGTAATAATTCAAGTGTTTTTTCGAATATTTCAAATGAGCCTTCTGTATTTTTCCCTTCTATGACAAGATTTCCCCAAAGACATACAAGAAGCGGATATATTTTTACTTTCTGCTGTTCTTCTACATAATGAACATTAACATACTGCATTAGCTGATACAGTCTTGAAATAGCTTCTTCTTTTTCCTTTGGATTTACTTTGCATAACAAATTCAGATATACAGCATAAACATTTATCTCTCTTACACTGAAAGCTCCCTCTATTTTCTGTGATTTTATTAAAAAATCGCAGGTACATTCCAATGCCTTCTCATAACATTCTGTTGCTTTCTTTAAATCTGCAGTATCTTTCTCAGCCACAATCCCTTTCACGAACCACGCATACTGTTCTCTGATCTTCTTATTTAGTGAAACATTTCCGGTCGGCATATACTCCAGTAACATCTCCAGTTTTTTATAGTTTTCATTTCGAATACATGCTCTGGTACTTTCTTTCCATTTAAAATATACAGCTTCTTTTTTCGAAATATATGCAGACACCCCTAATGTTCCAAATCCCATTCTGTCTAAAAACATATTTACCGATAATATATCTGGTATTATTTCATCATTTTCATACATGCAATAGGTTGATACTCCACAAATACCTCTGCAAATATCATTCACGCTAATCTGATATTTTGTTCGTATCCCATATAAAAGTCTGCCAATATCTAATCCCATTTTTCTATCTTCTCCCAACTTGCCGAAAAGTCCAATTTTCCGTATCGAAAATTGGACTTTCATTCATCATTTTTTTATAAATCCAGCAAGAATCCGAATTATCAAAACAACCGCAGTTAATACAATACACAAGTACTGTATCGGAAATATCTTTTTTTCCTGAAGGACTAACTTGTCATTTTCATTCACAACAACTACTTTGTTGTAAAAATCTTTCTTTTCTAAAATCTCTTTATCATAAAATATTTTGCGATCCAATAACTCATATCTGTCTACAAGTGGGAATTTGGTTGCAGACATTATGTAAGTATTGTCATTTTCATCTTTTAACAGGAAAAAGATGGATGACTTATTTTCTGTGTACGCATAATCAGCTAACGTGAATTCTTTATTTTCTATCACGAATGGATCATCAGATGTCATTTTCATAAGGTTCGCACTGTTTTGAGGATACTTATATGAAACAATCAGACATAATATTATTATATATACCAAAAACATTCCTATATCGTACTTTCGTGTCATAAATTCCACCCATTCCATGCTCACTTTTGCCTTCGCGTACATTATATCATCTTTCCACCTCAAAACATATGACGTTTTACTGAATTTCTACAATCTATAACCACATTCGTACATTTTTTGTTCACAATAAATTCACTGGATTTTTTGTCGAATCTGGTGCATAATATTAATTGTTGTGGTAATACCACGACATGGGTTTTATTAATTATAACCCCCTTCTTAATTTTGAAACACCCCAACGGAATGTCTGCATACATTCCGATGGGGTGTTTCTTTTATCCATGACAACAGAATTTGCCGAGTGCACATTCTATTGTTTCTGTATTTGATTTTTAAACGTCTCTAACGTTTTCCAGCTTTCATCTCATCCAAAATTTCCGCTACCGCCTCTCGCTCGTCAAAATGATATTTTACACCTTTGATTTCCTGATAATCTTCGTGTCCTTTTCCAAGGAGCACGATCATATCGCCCGGTTTTGCATTTTTCATGCAGTAAGCGATTGCTTCTTTCCTGTCGTCGATCTCGATGTATTTGCCGTTGCTTCTTGCAAGACCTACTTTAATATCATTGTTAATATCACGGATTTCCTCATCCCTTGGGTTATCGCAGGTCAGCACACAGAGATCTGCCATCTCACCTGTCACCTCACCCATATCATATCTGCGGAGTTTGGAGCGGTTGCCGCCACCTCCATAAACACAGATCAGACGCTTCGGATGATATTCCATCAATGTCGTGAGAACGCTTCTTGTGCTCACTTCATTATGTGCATAATCAATGATGAGCGTATAGTCCTTGGATACCGGAAGCATTTCCACCCTGCCTTTTACCTGCACTTTGGAAAGTCCCTCTAAAATTGCCTCGTCCGAAATGCCAGCCAGATGACACACTAACATGGTCACCATGGAATTGTATACCGAAAATCTTCCCGGAATATGGACTTTCGCCTGACAGTCCATGCAGCCACTCACTTTAAAATGCATTCCAAGCTTTCCATCCTCGTTGATAAATCCAATATCAGATGCCATGAGATCTGCTTCTTTTTCAGCAGAAAATGTTTTTACCTCACAGGTATGTCCTTTTAAAATGCCGTCCACATGCTCATCATCTGCATTCACAACCCCAACTTTACACTGGCGGAACAGAAGGCTCTTGCACTCCATATATTCTTCAAAAGATGCGTGCTCTGCCGGTCCGATATGATCCGGTGATAAGTTGGTAAAAATACCATAATCAAATAAAATACCGGCTGTACGGTCTAATTTTAACCCCTGGGAAGAAACTTCCATGACCACATATTCACAGCCAGCTTCTACCATGGCTGCAAACATACGGTGCAGTTCATAAGATTCCGGTGTCGTATTTTTTGACGGAAGATGTTCCTCTCCGATCATCGCACCGATCGTTCCAATCAGTCCGACTTTCTTTCCTGCCATCTCAAGCACTTTCTTGATCATATAAGTGGTGGTCGTCTTTCCCTTTGTTCCGGTCAGACCGATGGTGACAAGCTTCCTCGCCGGATGATCAAACAATGCTGCCGACATCAGTGCGAGCGCAAGACGTGTTGACTGCACTTTGAGCACTGTGATCGTGTCCGGGATCTGCGCTGCTTCCTCTTCCTTTTCCAGCACAATGACAGAAGCCCCTTTTTCAATCGCATCCGGGATATATTTATGACCGTCTGTCACCGCTCCGACCATGCAGACAAACATTGTCTTTGGTGCAAGTTTTCTGGAATCGTATATAATATCACGCACTTCTGTCTCAAGGCTTCCCTGAAGCAGTGCGTATTCTATTTCTTCACAAATTTTACTTAATTTCATTTTATCGTTTCCTTTTTCTTAACTGCTGTCTTTTCTTTCAATGTATCGTTTTTTATTTCCAGATCCGGCTATAAAAATACCTGTAAAACAGTTATTCTTTTCTCATACAGGTTTTTACGATCATCCTATTGCAAAATATGGGATGCATCAATCTCCGACTCAAATACAGTATGTGACGGTCCTGTCATGAAAAGATGATTAGTCTTTTCATCCCATTCGATCAAAAGTGGTCCGCCAATCTGCTCTACCGTTACTTTACGGTCACATCTTCCGGTCAGAATTGCAGTCACTACCGCAGTAGCGCATCCGGTTCCGCAGCCGATCGTCTCACCGGTTCCGCGCTCCCACTCACGGATTTTCAGATAATCCCTGCTCACAAACTCCGTAAAAGTAACATTCGTTTTATTAGGGAAAATGGAGGTCATGTGCTCGATCTCTTTTCCGTATTTTTCCACGTCAAGTTCTGCCACAGAATCGACAAACATTGCACAGTGCGGATTTCCCCAGGAAACCGCTGTAATGTTGAAAGTGCGATCCAGCACCTGTACCGGCTGATTGATAAATGTATCCATTTCTGTGTTGATTGGGATTACTTTTGTGGAAAGTCTCGGTTCCCCAATGTCTGCCCGGATGTTAGATACATAACCGTCTGTCACTGTCAGTGTCAGATGCTGCATGCCACCCAGAGTCTCGATCACAAGCTCGGTCTTATCGGTCAGTCTGTGGTCATACACGTATTTTCCAACACTTCGCAGTGCATTTCCACACATCTCGCCTTCCGTTCCGTCCGGGTTAAACATGCGCATACGGAAATCTCCCTTATCTGACGGACAGATCAAAACCATTCCGTCAGAACCGATCGCAAAATGCCTGTCACTTACAAACCTTGCCAGTTCCGGAAGATTCTTAAGTTCCTGATGGATTGCATCAATGTATACATAATCATTTCCAAATGCCTGCATTTTTGTAAATTTCATCATAAATCCAATTCTCCTATTCCTCGAAATTGTTGTTCATTCTTCACATCTGACAAAACCAGAATGTCAGCTTTACAAGTATTTGTCTTCAGACGTAAAGCAGAGACTGTCATTTTCTGACAGTCTCTATCTGTTTCTTTTATGAATTCATAGCACGGTCAAGATCTGCAATAATATCTTCCACATTTTCAATACCGACAGACATACGTAAGAAACAGTCTGTGATGCCTAATTTTTCCTTGACATCCTTCGGAGTATCCTCATGTGTCTGTGTTGTTGGATAAGTGATCAGTGTCTCTGTTCCGCCAAGGCTCTCTGCGAACATGATCATATCCACATTTCTTAAAATCTTCTGTACTGTCTCAAAAGAATCTACCGTAAAGGAAATCATTCCGCCAAATCCTCTGGTCTGTTTGATCGTTATCGCATAATCTTTGTGATCTTCAAATCCGACATAGTAAACTTTTTTTACCTTTGGCTGGGTTCTTAACCACTCTGCCACTTTTTTGGCATTCTCATTATGTCTGTCCATACGAACCGGAAGTGTCTTTATTCCACGAAGCAGTAACCAGCAATCCATTGGTGCTAACTGGCTTCCATGTGATTTGATATGGATGTGTATTTTCTCGGCGATCTCCTCATTGTCTTTTACCACAACAATTCCGGAAAGTGTGTCGTTATGTCCGCCAAGATATTTTGTGGAGCTGTGTGTTACAATGTCAGCTCCCAGTTTTAATGGATTCTGGAAATATGGTGTTAAAAATGTGTTATCAACCACCATAAGTGCCCCAACGCTTTTTGCAATCTCAGATAAAGCCTGAATATCTGCCACTTTCATCATCGGGTTGGTCGGTGTCTCAACGAAAAACATTTTTGTATTTGGCTTGATTGCTGCCTTCACCGCGTCAAGATCATCCATCTCCACGTAAGTGTGCTCAATGCCGTATTTTCCGAACACGTCACCGATAATACGGAACGTTCCGCCATAAATATCATCAGAAAGAAGAACGTGATCTCCCGGATTTAGCAGAGAAAATACAGCCATATTTGCAGCCTGTCCGCTGGAAAATGCAAATGCTTTGATTCCCCCCTCAAGAATTGCCATGGTACGCTCTAACTCCTGTCTGGTAGGGTTCTCCAGACGGCTGTACGCAAAGCCCGTGGACTCTCCAAGTGCCGGATGTCTGTAAGTCACTGCCTGGAAAATCGGCATGCTCACTGCACCTGTCAGCGGTTCTGTTCCGAGTGCCCCGTGTACCGCTTTGGATTCGAAATGTAAATTTTCTTTTTTGTCATAATCTGTATAATTGCTGAAATTCTTCATAAAATAAATCCGCCTTTCTGCTTATCCTGTTCTTATCTTTTCCTGTTTGGAAACTGCCTATGTAAAATCTGAAAAAGTCAGACACACCCAAACTCTTGTCTCTATTATACGAAACACAATTTAAAACATATACAACTTCTGTGTTGTCTATATTGCAAATTGTGCTTTTTTCATTTATACTATGTGTAAGCAATGAGCAGTATCATATAAAAATAAAATACAAAATGACTGCTTGCGGACATTTTTGTATTTCATTTTTATGTGATAGGGCGAATGCCCGTCAGTCCGGAAAATCTTTGATTTTTCGGACATATACTGCGAAAGAAAGGATTTTACCATGCCAGAATATAAAAAAGTCGGCTATCTGACAACAGATTTTAAAATGTTTCATTTAAAAGACGAGGAAATGCGCTCCTTTCACTACCACTATCACGATTTTCACAAGATTCTGATTCTGTTGAACGGAGATGTGACCTACTGTATCGAAGGACGTTCTTATGACCTGAAAAAAAACGATATTGTCTTAGTCCATGCCGGAGAAGTCCACAAACCGATCATACATTCTGACGCTGTGTATGACCGCATTATCATTTATGTTTCCCCTGACTTTCTGACTTCCTACCAAGACTCTGAAAGTGATCTTAGTATGTGTTTTCAGAAAGCTTTTGAAGAAAAATCCCATGTGCTGCGCGTTCACTCATTTGCAAACAGCCGGCTGGGTGCGATTACAAAAGATCTCGATGCCTCTCTGCAGGATTCTGACTTTGCACATGAGCTGCACCACAAACTTTTATTTTTGGAATTTCTGATCCAGTTAAACCGCGCTGCCGGACATAATAAGATTGAATTTATTGAGACTTCCGCCTCAAGTGAAAAGATATTGTCAATTTTAAATTACCTGAACGAACATCTGACAGAGTCGATCACAATTGACAATCTCTCCTCCCGGTTTTACTTAAGCCGCTACTACCTCATGCACACATTTAAGGAACAGACCGGCTACAGTATTGGAAGCTATCTTTCCTCCAAACGTCTGCTTCTCGCCAAGGAACTGATTTTATCCGGGAAACCGATCACAGACATCTGCTATGAATGTGGATTTAAGAATTATTCCACTTTTTCCCGCGCATACAAAAAGTGCTTTGGCGAATCCCCACGGGATCTGCGCCAAAGCACTTTCAACCACTGATCATTCCTATACTGACTGCCTTTTGGCAATCTGTTATTCCTTCCTGTTTTCAATGAAGGAATCAGACTTTCTCTGCCATCGCATTCATCAGAGTCGGAATCAGCTGTTTCTTTCTGGAAATGATTCCCTCTAAGAGAATGCCCTTTTCATTTTCTTCTCTTTCAAATGCATCCGCAAGGATCCTTCCTGCTTCATGACCTTCGAAAATCACTTTTGAGGACTCCTCTAAAATATCCGTCAACATCACATAGACCATGTCGATGCGCTTCTCACCTAACACTTCTTTTAAGAACGGACGGAGCTTCTCTGCTACTTTATCAAGTTCTTCACGGCTCATAGCGCTGATCTGTGCAACTCCGAAATCAAACTCATCCGTATGAAAAATCTTGAAATCAGAATAAAAGATTTCTTCGGTCGTTTTATTCTTGAAATCGCTTCCTGCCTTGAACATATTCTTTGCATGTGTCTCAATATCCACATCTGCAATCTTAGCTAATGCCTCTGCTGCTAAAATATCAAGCTGCGTACACGTCGGAGAACGGAACATTAACGTGTCTGACAGAATCGCTGACAATAACAATCCTGCAATATGCTGTGGGATCTCGATATGCTTCTCGCCGAACATCTGGTAAATGATCGTGGATGTACATCCCAACGGCTGATTGCGGAAATAAACCGGCGAGATTGTCTCTAAGCTTCCGATTCTGTGATGATCGATAATCTCTAAAATCTCTGCCTCATTGATATTATCGACTGCCTGCGACTTCTCATTGTGATCCACCAGTATGACCTGTTTTTTCTGCATACTCATCAGATTACGTCTGGAAACCATTCCCAGATAATTGCCATTCTCATCTAAGATTGGGAAATCACGGTGTCTGATTTTAGACATCGTCTCTTTCACATCATCCACATAATCGTCAATATCAAATGTCACAAGATGTTCTCTTGTCATAAACTCTTTGATCGGCATACTCTGATTGATAAGCCTTGCAATAGAAAATGTATCATAAGGTGTTGTGATGATAATGCAGTCTTTCTTGTCTGCCATCTGTATCACTTCCGGGTCCACCTCAAATCCACAGCCTATAATGATACAGCTTGCATTCGATTCAAGTGCACGGATCTGCATTTCCTTCTGTGGGCCAAGGATCACCATATCATCCGCTTCAATATACTCCGACAAAAAGCCGATATCAGAAACACCGACAACAACTTTTCCACGGATAAAATACGCATGTTCATTACCTGCGATAATATTGCCATCGAGTGTCTCTGCGATATTCTTATACTGGGTTCTCGCTTTTGATAACACCCGATTATCATAAACATCCATGTAAGAGGTTGCGATATCCTTTGTTACGATCACACCCTCTAACTTTCCAAGACGGTTCGTTACCGGAAGTGTTACGACATCCAGCTTTTTCATTGTCTCCCATGCTTTTTTCAGGGAAATCTGTGAGCTGACACCCGCAGTCTTACGGATTGAGATATCCTTAAGCTGCGCTCCTACATCTGTAATCAATTCTGGATCTTCCACTTGAAAATAATCCAGAACATAACGTGTTTCCTCGCTGATTGCACCAGCACGTTTTGGCACATACTGACGCTCTCCTAATTGATTTTTTAAATATGCATAAGAAATTGCCGCACATATCGAATCCGTATCCGGATTCTTATGTCCGACAACCCATACTTTTTTTGGTTCTATATTCATAAATTCCTCACTACTTAAAAATTAAAAACCCCCAGAGAATATAAAATGAATCCAACTAACATGACAAAATTAATAATGGAAAACCAGGAAAGTACTTTTACATATCCCTTTATGGAGCCAACACCTTTTTCCATTTCATCCATTTTCTCAATTTTAGAGTCAAACTCATTAAACAGATCCTGAATATTACGATAGCATTTTACATTTTCAGAATGAACTTTTTCTGAAAGATCTGTCTTAATCGAATCCAACTGTGCGGTTGCATTCTCCAACAATACTTTCACTTCTGCGACCTGTTCATCACTTACCTTCTTATTGGCTGCTGTCTGTTCTTCGATAAACTGCTTACTTGCTGCAAGCTGCTCCTCTCCAAACTTCTTGTTAGCTGCAATCTGATTCTCATTTAATGTGCGGTTTGCCTCTAACTGCTCCTCTGTCACGCGCTTGACATCTGCAACCTGTTTTGAAACGCTGATCTCAATCTCATTCATCTTCGCAGTCACGCGCTCTGCAAGCTCGTCCACTTTTCTGCTGAAATCAGACACTAACTCATCTGCTTCTTCCTGTCTCTCGTTTAAGATCTGCTCTAACTCCTGTGCTTTATCCTCTCTCTCATTCACAAGATTCTGCAGTTCCTGCACCTTGCTTTCCTTGGATGTCAGTAAATTCTGTAACTGCTTTGCTTTCTCCCTGAATTCATCAATCTGACTTAATAAGAAATCTTCTTTTTCCACTTTACTATGTATCCTTTCCTTGGCACGCACCACTTTTCCTGCGTGTTCTGTTTTATCTTCTTTTGCATTCAGCCTTGCAGACGGCTGTGTAATTTTTTTCTTCTTCCGGTAATTCTGTGCTATTCTCTGAAACAGACCTGCCATTTACGTCTCCTCCCACAGCCAGCCTAAAATAAACTATATTTATTTTACCATTTGCGCTTTTTCTTGTAAAGGAAAAACCTTCCTGCTGACCGGGATTCTGTGGTCTGATTTGAAAGTTTAAAAGAAGCGGCTCCAACCGGAACCGCTTCTGATAAGAAAGGGATTATACTTTTTTACTTATTCTGTCATGAACGATGTTCATTATTTACATAATTTTTTGAACTCATCAGCTACGAACTGTACTTTTGTTCCAACAACAACCTGAACAGCTGTTTTACTTGGTCTGATAACGCCAGCTGCTCCGGCAGATTTGATTTTCTTCTCATCTACTAAAGAGCTGTCTTTTACTTCAAGACGAAGTCTTGTAATACAGTTGTCAATACTTGTAACATTTGCTGCACCACCAACACCTTCTAAGATTGTTGCTGCTACAGTTGTGTAATCGCTGCTTCCAAGATCAACTTTTTTCTCTGCTTCTACATCATCATCTTCTCTACCAGGAGTCTTTAAGTCAAACTTTGTGATAGCGAAACGGAATACAACGTAGAATACGATAAATGCTGCGATTCCAAGAGGAATGATCATCCATGTATTCTTTGCTGCCGGAAGGGATGCAGAGAAAAGAAGGTCAGTTGCTCCAGCGGAGAAACAGAAACCTGCTCTGAATCCAACTAATACAGTAATAACTGTGAAGATACCATATAATGCTGCGTATACAACGTAAAGAGCTGGTGCAAGGAACATGAAACCAAACTCGAATGGCTCTGTAACACCACAAACGAATGCACAAAGAGCTGCGGAAGCTACAAGTCCGATTGCTACTTTCTTCTTGTCACTCTTAGCTGTGTGAACCATAGCAAGAGCTGCGCCCGGAATACCGAACATCATACATGGGAAGAATCCAGACATATACATACCTAAATCCCATGTTACATCAGCAGATGTCTCACCTGCCCAGAAGTGTCCAAGATCACCAAGTCCGATCGTATCGAACCAGAATACGTTGTTTAATGCATGGTGTAATCCTGTTGGGATTAATAATCTGTTTAAGAATGCATAAATACCAGCACCAACTGCTCCAAGACCTGCGATACCCTGACCTACTGCTACTAAAGCACCGAATACTACCGGCCAGATAAATAACAGGATTGCTGAAACAACGATAGAAACAACACCTGCAACGATTGCTACGCAACGTTTACCACTGAAGAATGATAACCAGTCAGGTAATTTTGTACCTTTGAACTTATTGTAGCATGTTGCACCGATAATACCTGCAAGAATACCGATAAATGGGTTTGCAATTTTACCAAATGCAAGAGATTTTGTTGCATTGTCAGCGATTGCTGGCATTAATGTTGTAACTGTTCCTACGGAAAGAAGGTTTGTCATCATTAACCAAGATGCTAATGCTGCAAGACCTGCTGTACCATCATTGTCGTCTGCCATTCCGACACCGACACCGATAACGAAAAGAATTGCCATGTTATCGATCAAAGCTCCACCTGCTTTTACAAGGAAGAAACCGATCATCTGAACGATACCGGTAACATCACCACCCTGCATGGTAGATGGACAAAGCGCATATCCAATACCCATTAAGATACCACAGATTGGAAGACACGCAACTGGAAGCATTAAAGCTTTTCCTAATTTCTGCAAATACTTCATCATACTAAAAGCTCCTCCTTTTTTTATAATCCCTTTTAGTTTTATTTTATGCCGCCATGAATACGGCTAAAATACGTGTTTTATAAAATGTTTTCTTTTGTATTATTTCTTTAATATCAATACGGTATCTCCCGGATTGACTTCTGTATCTGTCACAGCCTCAACTGTCTGATAGTCCGTTGTGTTGCAGACAACCATCGGTGTGATCACATCATAACCTGCTGCCTTTACCGCATCTAAATCAACTGTGATCAAAAGATCGCCTTTCTTCACCGGATCACCATTTCCCTTGTGTGCGGTAAAATGTTCACCTTTCAAAGCAACTGTATCTAATCCGATGTGCACCAGCAATTCCACACCCTCTGTGGTCGTCATGCTCACTGCATGCTTCGTATCAAATAACATCTCGATCGTACCATCTGCCGGTGCATAAATCTTACCTTCTTCCGGCTGGATCGCAACACCCTTGCCTAAGATCTCTTCTCCGAACGTCGGATCACTTACCTGGCTGATCGGAACTGCCTTTCCCTTGACCGGTGAACCAATCTCAATTCCTTTGTCTTTTTTCTTTAAAAAATCAAACACCTTAATCCCTCTTTTCTGTATTATGATGTACTTTAGTCTGTCATGCTGACACGCTTAATATGTATCGCAAGAAACATGATCTCCTCACCGGATATCTGACCGCCGTACTCTTTTTCAATATATTCTGCAATATGTTTACTGCACTCATACTCTCTCGGATACTTGTTCTCCATCAGCTTCGCAAATTCAATCTCCTCATCTTTCAACAGCTCATGCCGGTAAAGACGCTGTGCCAAAAACTTCAGATGTGTGACAAACCTCTCATAATGGAGCGATTCTTCATCAAATTCAATTCCCATCTCCTGCTTGACCAGCTCTAAAATCCCTTGTATCATATTCGTCATTGCAAAGGTATCGTTGATCGTTGTATTGTACTCTGCATTCACAAAATGGAGTGCGATAAATCCCGCCTCATCCTCGGAAAACTTTGTTCCGAGTTTTTCATTCAAAAGATCGATCGCATATTTTCCCATCAGATATTCCTGATGATAAAACTTCTTGATTTCCCACAGCAGTGCATTCTTCAGCTGGATTCCCTGTTCCTGTCTCTGAATTGCAAAATTGATATGATCTGTCAGTGTAATATAAATACTCTGATTCAACTGTACATTCAGATTCTTTCTCGCATAGGTAATGATATCACTCGTGAGCTGCATATGCTCTAATGGAATATTCTCTAAAATCTCCTGAAACTGCCGGGAAAGCTTCTCGTTCTCAATCCGAAAAACCTTCTCAATCCTGCTCTCATCAATCGCATCACCCGTATGTGCTTTGAATCCAATCCCCTTACCCATGATAACAACTTCCTGATGATCCTCATCATATGCTGATATTACGTTGTTATTAATTACTTTCTGGATAATCATATGCCACTCCGTCTTTGTATTGATAAAAGCTCCTTAAATAAGAAAAACCAAACTTTACAAAATCCAAGATAGAAATGTAAAATTTGGTTTTGCCTGCTTATCAGTAACAATCCAATATGTTCTGTTTTTGATTTAATAAAATTTTAACATTCATTGTTTATTATGTCAAGTTTTATTCCTACTTATTTTTCTTTTTTGTAAACATCTACCATATATGCATCCAAAACCTATACATAATAGCCAATATCTTTGCCATCTTCTACCGGATTTTACAGATTAGTTTCAAAGAACGCTTTTAATGCTTCACATGCTGCATCTTCGTCATCACCTTCTACGGTCACGGTCACAGTCTGGTCTTTTTTGACTCCCATTCCCATAACTGCCATCAGACGGGAAGCATCTACGGATTTCCCATCTTTTTCAAGTGTTACTTTGCTCTGGAAATTTTTCACTTCCTTTACAAGCATTCCTGCTGGTCTTGCATGGATTCCTAACTCGTCTTTTACTGTGTAACTAAATGATTTCATTTTCATTTCCTCCTAAAATTATTATGCATTTAATATTTTATCTCTTACAGGCAGCACCATCGCCGGTGATACCGATAATTCATCAATTCCCATTTTCACAAATGTCTCCGTGAGCGTTAAGTCTGCCCCGAGCTCCCCACAGATACCTGCCCAGATGCCCTCTTTGTGTGCGCTGTCAATGACCATCTGAATCATCTTGAGCACTGCAGGATGATGGGAGTCATAAAACTGGTCAAGCTTTGCATTCTGCCTGTCGATTGCAAGCGTATACTGTGTCAGGTCGTTGGTTCCAATACTGAAAAAGTCAACCTCTTTTGCCAGTTCATCTGCGATCATCACTGCTGCCGGCGTCTCGATCATAATGCCAAATTCCACATTTTTAAATGGAATGCCTTCTGAGGTCAGCTCTGCTTTTACCTCTTCCATAATCTCTTTGACTTTTCTCACTTCCCATACCGATGCGATCATCGGGATCATAATGGAAATATTGCCGAACATACTGGCACGGAGCAGCGCTCTCAACTGTGTCTTGAAAATATCCGGCTGATCCAGACAGATCCTCACGGCGCGGTAACCAAGTGCCGGATTATCCTCGTGTTCGAGTCCAAAGTAATCAATCTGCTTGTCTGCTCCAATATCCAGAGTCCGGATGATTACTTTTTTTCCTGCCATCACTTCTGCGACTGTTTTGTAGGACTGAAACTGTTCATCCTCTGTCGGGAAATGGTCACTCTGTAAATATAAAAACTCGCTTCTGAAAAGTCCGATTCCTGCTGCATCATTCTGCAAAACAGCGCCTAAATCTTTAACTTCCCCGATATTCGCATACAGCTTGATCTCCTTGCCCTCTTTCGTGACTGTCGGCTTTCCTTTTAACTGCTGTAGTAATTCCTGACGTTTTTTCTCGTCCTGCTGTTTTTTCTCGTACTCTTTTAAAGTATTTTCATCCGGATCAATGATCACGATTCCCTTGAATCCGTCCACGATCGCTATTTTTCCATTCACCTCTTTCGGAACTGCTGTGGATACCAATGCCGGAATGTTCATCGTCCTCGCCAGGATTGCGGTATGTGAATTCGTAGAGCCATGTCTTGTCACAAAGGCAAGTACCGTCTCACGGTCAAGCTGGATCGTCTCGCTTGGAGCCAGGTCATCTGCCACTATGATGTATTTTTCCTTTTCCGCCCCGGAAGTGTTCACCTTTTCTTCTTTCTGCGATAAAATGCGGATCACACGCTCTGAGATGTCCTTCACATCTGCCGCGCGTTCCTTCATATAATCGTCGTCCATATCTGCAAACATTTTGGCAAAGTTATCGCCAGTCGTTGCCACGGCAAACTCTGCATTAACGGACTGTGCCTCGATGATATTCCGGACAGAATCAAGATAGTCTTCGTCCTCCAACATCATCTGATGTACTTCGAAAATGGCTGCATTTGCCTCTCCGACTTCTTTGACCGCTTTATCATAAAGTCCTTTCAGTTCTTCTGCCGCCTGATCTCTGGCTGCCTCAAAACGTGCGATCTCTGCTTTCGCATCCTCAATCTTCACACGTCTGACTACATTGTTTTCTTTGGAAATCTCTTTGATTTTTCCGATTGCGATTCCACCGAATGCAATCTTTCCGGTTATGTTCTGCATTTGCTCCTCCTCACTCTTGAAAATAATAGAATGTACATTTTGGGTCATTCTATTATCATGAATAAAAAAACCGAAAAAGTTCACGCAGTCAACGGCGTCTTACTTTTCCGGTTTAGTACATTTGCATGTGAACTATCCTTAAAATATAAAAATATTATAGTTTTTTCACAAGTCTTTGTCAACATGCAAATTTATATTTTATATAAATACACAATTTTTTATTAACTGCCATTATTTTTCTGATTTATCCTTATTGTGGCAGGTCTGCAAGAATTCTGGCTAATTCATGTACTTTTATGTCATCTACTGCTTCATACTTACTTTTCTGTTGTTCTCCTGCATAAGAGAAATCAACTGTTCCATTCGAAGTTGTTGTATCCTCCACCCAGCTTCTGCATGAACTATGCACCTGATGCACTCCGGCATACTCTAACAGTTCAAGGACTGTCAGGCTGTTCACGCCGCTTCCTGCGAGGATTTCTATTTCATCTCCATACACTGTTTGCAGTTTTCGTAATGTTTCCAACCCTGTCAGGACATCCGGCGTCCCACCGCTTGTCAGTATCCGGTCAGCCCCCAGTCGAATGAGTTGTTCTGTCGACTGTTCCAAATTTTTCGTACAGTCAAATGCCCGATGAAACACCGCTTCTTTGCCACAGGAATGAATCAGCTCAATGATCTCTTCCGTTCGTTCTGTATCCAGTGTTCTATCCTCTTTTAAAAAGCCAAATGCAATTCCATCAGCACCATGTTGCAGCATGAGTTTTGTATCCAAAAGTATTGTCTGATATTCTTCTTTGGAATAACAGAATCCGCCACCCCGTGGACGTACCATGGTTACGATTGGAATGCTGCACTGTTCTTTTGCGCAGATCAGATTTGCCAGTGACGGTGTCAGTCCACCAAGATATAATGCACTGTTTAATTCCACTCTGTCTGCACCATTTTCATATGCTGTTTTTACATCTTCAAAACTGCCACAGCAGATTTCCAAAATTGTTTTCATGCTCTTTTTCCTCTGTCATGCTCTTTTTCGCCACATATCCGATATTTTTATTATAATCATTTTTATTTATAAAATCTACACAAAAAGCCCGGAAAGGCACAAACCTTTCCGGGCTTTTGGAATCTACATTTCGTTCAGACAAAGTCTAAATCTTATTTGTATAATTCTACTAATCTTAACAGATGTTCGTAACGAGCTTTTGCAGCTTCCTCAGATGCAGCAAAGAGTTTTGCAGCTCTTTCTGGGAAGGATCTTGTTAATCTGCTGTAACGTGTCTCGTTGTTTAAGAACTCCTGATATGTTCCATCGCCTGGTTTAGATGTTAATGTGAATGGATTCTTTCCTTCAGCTTTAAGAGCTGGGTTGAAGGAGAAGAGGTTCCAGTAACCAGCAGCTACTGCTTTCTTCATCTCATCCTGGCAGTGGTTCATTCCACCTTTAACACCATGTAACTCACATGGAGCATATCCGATGATTAATGATGGTCCGTCATAAGCTTCTGCTTCTGCAAGAACTTTAACAGCCTGAGCCATGTTAGCACCAAGAGCGATCTGTGCTACATATACATAACCATAGCTCATAGCGATCTCAGCAAGGCTCTTCTTGCCAACTTCTTTACCAGCAGCAGCGAACTGACAAACTTCACCGATGTTGGAAGCTTTAGAAGCCTGTCCACCTGTATTAGAGTACATCTCTGTATCGAATACCATAACGTTTACGTTATGTCCGGAAGCAAGTACATGGTCTAATCCACCGAAACCGATATCATATGCCCATCCGTCACCACCGAAGATCCATACGGACTTCTTAGCAAGGTAATCTTTTTTCTCAAGAGCAGCTTTTGCATCTGGACAACCAGCTTCTGCAGCTTTCTCTAATTCAGCTACAAGAGCTTCTGTTGCAGGTGTATTAGCTTTTGTATCCTGTTTTGTCTCCATGAATTTAGCAAATGCATCTTTTAATTCTGCGCTTGCTTTATCAGAAGCAACACATTTCTCAACGCTTGCGATAGCCTGGTCACGTAATACTTCCTGACCAATCTGCATACCTAAACCATGCTCAGCGTTATCCTCGAATAAGGAGTTAGCCCAAGCTGGTCCTTTCTTGGAATCTTTGTTTACTGTATATGGTGATGTAGCAGCTGGACCACCCCAGATAGAAGAACATCCGGTAGCGTTAGAGATGTACATATGCTCACCAAATAACTGTGTAATTAAACGAGCGTAAGATGTTTCAGCACATCCTGCACAAGATCCAGAGAACTCAAGTAATGGCTGGTTGAACTGAGAACCTTTTACAGTGTTGTCAGCTGGCATACCAGGTTTCTTGCCAACGTTTGCTACTAAGTAGTCAAATACTGGCTGTTCTTCTGCCTGAGATTCCTGTGGAACCATCTCGATAGCACCTACTGGACATACAGTGATACACTCACCACATCCCATACAGTCTAATGGAGATACGCTCATTGTATATTTGTATTCGCTTGCTTTTGGTTTTGTATCAGCAAGTTTGATATTAGCTGGAGCAGCTTTTACTTCGTCTTCACTTAACATGAATGGACGGATTGTAGCATGTGAACATACAAATGCACACTGGTTACACTGAATACATTTTGCAGCATCCCATGTAGGAACTGTTACAGCTGTACCACGTTTCTCGTATGCAGATGCACCCTGCTCGAACTGTCCGTCTGGGTTGCCCATGAATGCAGATACTGGAAGAGAATCACCATCCATTAATGCGATTGGATTCATTAAGTCTTCTACCATCTTAACTGTCTCTGGACGACCTGTTAACTTAGCTGGAGCTGGATCTGCTTCTGGGTTAGACCAGGAAGCTGGTACTTCAACTTTATGTACAGCGTCAACACCTGCGTCGATAGCTTTGTAGTTCATCTCTACGACTGCATCACCTTTTTTACCGTAAGATTTCTTAGCAGCAGCTTTCATGAAATCAACAGCTTCTTCGATTGGCATAACGTTTGCCAGTTTGAAGAATGCAGACTGAAGAATTGTGTTAGTACGTTTACCCATACCAATTTCAATTGCTTTGTCGATAGCGTTGATTGTATATAACTGAATGTTGTTATCAGCGATATATTTCTTAGCTTCTGCATTTAAGTGATGAGCTAACTCTTCATCTGACCACTGGCAGTTGATCATGAATACTCCGCCTGGTTTAACGTCCTGAACCATCTTAAATCCTTTTGTTACATAAGATGGGTTATGACATGCAACGAAGTCTGCCTGGTTGATGTAGTATGGGCTTCTGATTGGTTTGTCACCAAATCTCAAGTGAGAAATTGTAACACCACCAGTCTTCTTAGAGTCATACTGGAAGTAAGCCTGGATATATTTGTCTGTGTGGTCACCGATGATCTTTGTAGAGTTCTTGTTAGCACCTACAGTACCGTCACCACCAAGTCCCCAGAACTTGCACTCTACAGTTCCTTCAGCAGCTGTGATAGGAGCTGGTTTTACTTCTGGTAAGCTTAAGTTTGTAACATCATCAACGATACCGATTGTGAAACGTGCTTTTGGAGCATCTTTCTCTAATTCTTTGTATACAGCGAATAAGCTTGAAGGTGGTGTATCTTTGGAACCTAATCCGTAACGTCCGCCTGTTAATACGATTGTATCAAGACCTGCCTCACGAAGAGTTGTAGCTACGTCTAAGTATAATGGATCACCAAGTGCTCCTGGCTCTTTTGTTCTGTCAAGTATTGCAACTTTCTTAACTGTCTTAGGAAGAGCTTTTAAGAATGCTTCAGATACCCAAGGACGATATAAACGAACTTTTACTAATCCGACTTTCTCACCCTTTGCTGTTAAGTAATCGATTACTTCTTCAGCAACGTCGTTTACAGAACCCATAGCTACGATAACGCGCTCTGCATCTTCTGCTCCGTAGTAGTTGAATAAGTCATAGTTTGTTCCTAATTTTTCGTTAACTTTAGCCATGTATTTTTCAACGATAGCTGGTAATTCATTGTAAGCTGTGTTACAAGCTTCACGATGCTGGAAGAAAACGTCTCCGTTCTCATGAGATCCACGCATAGCCGGATGCTCTGGATTTAATGCGTGTGCACGGAATGCAGCAACTGCGTCCATATTGCACATTTCTTTCAGATCTGCATAATCCCATTTCTCGATCTTCTGAATCTCGTGGGATGTACGGAATCCATCGAAGAAGTTGATGAATGGAACTTTTCCTTCGATTGTTGCTAAATGAGCAACTGGGCTTAAGTCCATAACTTCCTGTGGGTTTGTCTCACATAACATAGCGAAACCGGTCTGACGACAGGCATATACGTCACTGTGATCACCAAAAATATTTAAAGACTGTGTTGCAACGGTACGTGCAGAAACATCAAATACACATGGAAGCTGTTCACCAGCGATTTTGTACATATTAGGGATCATTAATAAAAGACCCTGAGATGCTGTAAATGTTGTTGTTAATGCACCTGCAGCAAGGGAACCGTGAACTGCACCTGCAGCACCTGCTTCGGATTCCATTTCTACAACTTTGACCTGATTGCCAAAGATATTTTCCTGTCCTGCTGCTGACCACTGATCGACAGTATCTGCCATAGGGCTGGATGGTGTAATTGGGTAAATAGCTGCAACATCTGTAAACGCATAAGCTACATGAGCTGCTGCTGTATTACCGTCCATTGACTGTTTTGCTCTGGACATTACTTATTCCTCCTTAAAATTATAAAAAATTGATAGAATGTCTTTGCTAACCCGGGGCAGAATACTATCCCCGCCAGCTTTCGACTTAATTCACATTTTAGCATTTAATTTGTCCGTTGTAAAGAATTCAGACTGTACAAAACAAAGTACAAAGTTATAAACATTACTGCTCACTCAGCAGTAAAACACTTGCCAAAAACATGGATTTATAAATATTTTCTTTCAAATTCATCTGCCGGGATCGGCCGGTCAAACAGATACCCCTGCCCATATTCAAACCCGTGGCTTTCTAAGAACTGACGCTGTTCTTCCGTCTCAATTCCCTCCACAACGATCTCTTCTTTGGCTGCACGGATAAATTTTCCCATCTGGGATACAAATTCCCCCTTGTTATCCACCATCACTTTGTCAGTAAAACTTTTATCTATCTTGACAACATTCGCCGGTATTTCATAAAGGACACTCAAAGACGAATACCCCGTGCCAAAGTCGTCAATGGCAATGCGGAATCCCATCTGTGCCAGTTCGGCCATGCAGTGCTTCAGGTCTTCAAGATTTTCTGTCATGACGCTCTCGGTAACTTCCACTTCAATATAGGAAGGATCAATGTCATACTTTTCCATTGTCTTATGTATCCGTTGCAAAAATGCCTCGCCACCGTTTTCAAAGTGTTTTCTCGAAAAATTAGTTGAGATCGTAAACAGACTTTTTCCAGATTCCTTCCACTTCGTCATATATTTCAGAAGCTGCTCCAATATAAAGAAATCAAGGTCTTTGATATATCCCATCAATTCCAGTGCCGGCACAAAACGGTTTGGCTGCAAGTAGCCGTCCTCACCAAAGCGCCATCTCGCAAGTGCTTCTGCCCCATAAATCGTATTCTCTTTCAGCCGGAACTTTGGCTGCAAAAACATTTCAAATTCCCCACGCTGGATTGCAGCATAAAACCGGGTTGCGATCAGCACCTGTTCGTCACGTGTCTGACGCATTTTCTCTATATAGACAACACCGGATGTGATGTTGTGTTCTTTTGCATATTTTCTTGCAAGATTTGCGCTCTCCAGTATCGTCTCAAACGAACTCTTTCCTGACAGAAAGCAGATTCCTGCCGAAAGCTTCATTCCTCCAGCCGGATAACGTTCCTGCAGCTTTGCCTCAAACTCTTCATTCCCTTCCTTAACACGCCTCCGGATCTCCTGCTGGCTCTTTCCCTTGGACAATACAAGGAAATAATCTGAGTACATACGGCATGCTGCCATTACTTTTTTGCGTTCCAGCAGCCGGGAAAATTCTTTCAGGATACTGTCTCCCATCTCAGCGCCAAAGTTCTCATTTACATAAGAGAAATTATTCACGTCCACCATGGTAAGGGCATAGGTATTCTCCAATGGATTCTCCTCCGCCTCCAGAAGCTGTACCAATTTCGTGCGGAATGCATCCAGATTGTATAGCCCGGTCAGTTTATCCCGGTTCTTTAACTTGTGGATTACCTGCTGGTCTGCCTGCATTTTTTCGCGCAATGTCACAAACACTGCAACGATCCTGCTCAGCTCACAGATTGTTCCGATCTCTTCGGTGTGCCACTGCTTGTCCGTCTCTATGGAGCCTACATCTATGCATCCGGTCTTTCCGTTGGAATACTCGAATTTTACTGCTGCGATCGACTGGATTGGAACAGCATTTCCCGACCAGTCTTTCCACTCTTTCTTCCGCTTTTCCTGCCACTTTGGAGTTGTCTGTACAAACTCTCCCACCTCAGCCTGCATCAGTTTTGGCCAGGTGATCGGAAGTATATTCCTCTCATAAATCTGTCCCATGTCACTCCAGCAGTTGGTAAGCAGCATGTTCTTTCCGTCCTGCTCATATTCGAAAACAGATACCATGTTCATCCGGAATTTTCTTCCAATCTGCTCTAAGAGTACATTCAAGGAACCATTGATATCCCTTGCATGCGACAACAGACTGAATGCCGTGTTCAGAAATTCTTTATCTGCCATCAGATTTCTAGGTTTTACCTTTTCTTCTGTGCGGTTCTTTCCTTCACAGTCACCCTCCCCGGTCTCTTCTGCAAAGCCATAATGATTTTTCCCATTTTTCTTAATGTGGTACATGGCATGATCTGCCCGTTCAAACAACGTACTATAATCATACCCGTCTTTTCCTGTCACAGCCATACCGACACTCAACGTCACAACAAGGACTGCACCATCCCCGGAAAGCGTTTTCTGCACGTTTGTACACAGCTGTTCCGCCTTTGCCTCCGCCTCCTGCACAGAAGTGTCCTTCACAAAGACCATAAACTCATCCCCACCGACACGTCCAACAACCGCTTCATCCGTAAACTGTTCGCGTATCAGTGTTGCAATATCTGAGATCACCATGTCCCCAACAGTATGTCCGAAGGTATCATTGATCTTCTTAAAGTCGTCAATATCAATGACGTAGAGTACATGCGTTCCCTGCGTTGATTTTTCAAGAAACGCATCTACCATTTTTCCAGAGGCTGTCTTATTGTAAATCCTTGTCAACGGATCTAACTGCACTTCCCTCAGAAGTTTCTCCCGGACTGCCCGCTCTGTGCTGATATCATAACTTCGTCCTATAATGTGGCTGATCTTGCCATCATAATCTGCAATGCTCTGATAATAGGTTCTGAAATAGGAATACTTCTTAGAATCCCGCGCACCCTGACGAAGCCGGTACTCTGCTGTGCCTTTCATCTCCCGCTGCAATGCTGTTTCAAACATCTTTTTGAACTTTTCAAGATCATCCGGATGTATGGCTCCGTAAAGTTCCTCAATGCCCGCATATTTGACGCTCTTGTCCGCGGCAAACTTCCGATAACATTCCGGGATCTCAAACTGCTGTTTTTTCACATCATAGTCAAGTACGATATCATCCGAGACTTCTTCTAACATGTGATAACGCTCATTGACGAGCATGATCTCATTTTCCATTTTCTTACGCTCTGTGATATCCCAGCAGGAAACAAGATAGTATGGCACTGCGCTTCGATATGCATAAATCTGGAACTGAAACATTGCCCATACGATTTCCTGATCTGATGTGACGATCCGCGCCTCAAATTCATCTGATGATTTTCCCCGGCGACAGACCTCTGCTGCGTCCTCAAACATCATATAATCTTCCATATGGATAAGTTCCGCCATGCTTTTTCGTTCCATGCTAAAATCAGACAATGCATACCCTGTCATTCTGCAAAATTCATGGTTTGCCGTATCTATCCTCAGATCATTGCCACCCTTCACAATGACCAGACCAACCGGAAGCTCATAAATAATATTTTTCAAATCTTTACGTTCACGCTCCGACTGCCTGAGCTGAGCTTCGTAATTGATCTCATCCTTATTTAATTCTGCCATCCCCACTATCTCCTTTTGTAAAAACCTGGTGTAATCTCTATTTCAGTCAAATTACGCCATAATTACTTTGATTATACCAAATTTTCCTTGAAAAACCAATGTTTTTATGTATAATGAGAATGATGCGTTTAAATTAGGAATATATTAAATAGAGGTATTACAATGATACAAGCAAATAATGTAACGTTACGTGTAGGCAAGAAAGCCTTATTCGAAGATGTCAATATTAAGTTCACAGAAGGAAACTGCTATGGTCTGATTGGTGCCAACGGTGCCGGAAAATCTACTTTTTTAAAGATTTTATCCGGTCAGTTAGAACCGACAAACGGTGATGTAGTCATCACACCGGGTCAGCGTCTTTCTTTCTTACAGCAGGATCACTTCAAATATGATGCATTTACAGTTCTCGATACTGTTATCATGGGAAATCAGAGACTGTACGATATTATGAAAGAAAAAGATGCTATCTACATGAAAGAAGATTTTTCTGACGAAGACGGTATCCGCGCGAGTGAATTAGAGGGTGAGTTTGCTGAAATGGACGGCTGGAACGCTGAATCTGACGCTGCAACTTTACTGAATGGTCTTGGAATTTCTACCGATTACCACTACTCCATGATGGCTGATCTTCCAGGTGCTTTGAAAGTCAAAGTTTTACTTGCACAGGCATTGTTCGGCAATCCTGATATTCTTCTTTTAGATGAGCCTACCAACCATTTGGACTTAGATGCTATTTCCTGGTTAGAAGAATTCCTTATCAATTTTGAAAATACCGTGATCGTAGTATCCCATGACCGTTACTTCTTAAATAAGGTATGTACCAATATTGCAGATATCGATTATGGCAAGATCCAGCTTTATGCCGGAAACTATGATTTCTGGTACGAATCCAGCCAGTTACTTGTAAAGCAGATGAAAGAAGCCAACAAGAAGAAGGAAGAAAAGATCAAGGAGTTGCAGGAATTTATCTCCCGTTTCTCTGCAAACGCTTCCAAATCCAAACAGGCGACTTCCAGAAAACGTGCTCTTGAAAAGATCCAGCTCGATGAGATCCGTCCATCCAGCCGTAAATACCCTTACATTGACTTCCGACCAAGCCGTGAAATTGGTAACGAAGTTCTGACTGTTGAGGGAATCACCAAAACAATTGATGGTGTAAAAGTTCTCGACAATGTTTCCTTTATCGTAGGACACGAAGATAAAATTGCATTTGTAGGTGGAAATGAGCTTGCAAAAACAACTTTATTCAAAATTCTTGCCGGGGAAATGGAGCCGGATTCCGGTTCTTACAAATGGGGCGTTACGACAAGCCAGTCCTACTTCCCGAAAGATAACACTGAGATTTTTGACACTGACCTTGTCATCGTTGACTGGCTCACACAGTTCTCTGAGATCAAAGATGCAACTTATGTCCGCGGTTTCTTAGGACGTATGCTTTTTGCCGGAGAGGACGGAACTAAGAAAATGCGTGTACTTTCCGGTGGTGAGAAAGTTCGTGTACTGCTCTCCCGCATGATGATCCAGGCAAGCAATGTGTTAATCCTTGATGAACCGACAGACCATTTGGATATGGAATCCATTACCGCTTTAAATAATGGTCTGATCAAGTTCCCGGGTGTCATTCTTTTTGCTTCCCGTGACCATCAGGTAGTCCAGACTACCGCAAACCGTATTATCGAGTTCTTACCGGATGGAACATTTGTTGATAAAGTATCCTCCTATGATGAATACCTTGAAAATGATGAGATGGCTCGTAAACGTCAGGTTTACAGTATGTCTGATGATGATGCTTCTGATAACTAATATTGTTTTTTATCGGAACCGCAGGTTATCCCACTCTGATCTGACCTGATCCTTCTCATCTTTCTCAGGCGGATCAGAGACTACCCAGACTTTCTTACCGAGAAATCCAAAACCGAGTTTATAGATGTGATCGGCAGGGATGCCGTAGGCAAGAAGATCTGATTCATAGTTTCTGGTCTGAATCTGTTTCAGGGCATTCTGTGCAGTTTCCTGAACAGTCTTTTCCCTGTGTTCATTTAAAACTTTAAATTCAAGGATATAGGCATCTTTTGTTTTGTCGAAAGGATAGATTGCAATGTCATAACGTCCTTCCCCGCTCTCCCGGTTGGATACAATGCGGTATTCCTTACGCATGGATACAATAAGTCCTAAAACAAGACCATGATAGAAATTCTCCGGGGCATGCTTTCCTTTATTCTTGGCGGTATCAAAATAACTCATGGAATACTCGGCGATATCTTCCATCACACCGATCATATCCCAGGTTCTATGCCTTATCAGTGCCCTTGTAAAATTCTCATATGCAATATTGCCATTCGAAAACATAGCAATGATCTGTGTCCGGAACATTGACATAACCTCTTTGTTGGTCACGGAAACATCACACTCTGTCCATTCGTTATCTTTCACCACGTTCTCTGCCTTGATATATCCGACTGCAAGGAGAAGTGACCACAGACTATTCTCGTCTCCGTCAAGGTACTGGAATGTAATATTCTCGTTGATCACCTTGTGTATTGGTTTTCCTGTCATTAACTGTTCAATCTCGTACTTTTTATCATACGGATGTCTGCAGATAATATCCCCGATCAGCTTGTTGCTGCTGGTAAGGATCCAATAAGATCTCAACTGTCGATCATGCATATAGTTCACGATAGACCACGGATTATAAATATCTTTCTGATGACCGATAATGAATCCATCGTACATTTCCTTCACTTTTTTCATATCATCAATATTCTGGCACTTTAATGCATCCATCACCTCCTGCTCGGTGAATCCACAGCAGTCCGTGTAGATATCATCTGTCACAGTGGCGACCAGCAGATTGTTCAGGTCAGAGAAAAGTGAATTCTTCGACACTTTCGTCACTCCGGTGATAATGGCTCTGCCAAGATAGTCGTTTTCTTTCAGTGTATTATGGAATAACTGGCGGCAGGTCGTGATCATCTCATCCCAGTAACCATCCGTGTATGCTTCGATCAAAGGTGTGTCATACTCGTCAATAAGTACGATTGGATTTACCCCAAAATGCTTATAGAGTAATTTACATAAATTCCTTATTGCATCCTCTATATAACATGTTTCATGATAAACAAGTCCCCATCGTGTTTTTTCAAATAACTCTTTGTCTTTATCTGTAAGTTTTGGACTATCCAGTAAATATTCATGATGCCCATACATTGTTCCTAATTGCCCCATCATTCCCCGGATAGACTGCTTATAATCAATTCCCTTGCAGCCTCCGAAGCTTGTGGAGATTACCGGGATACTTCCAAACATACTACGGCTTCTTTCATCCTGCCATACCCGCAGCTTATCGAAATATTCTGGATGATCAGCATATCTTGGATCAAAAAACATTCTTATCGTACTGAGCAGTGTTGTTTTACCGAATCTTCTCGGTCTTGTGATCAATGTGATCTTTGTTCCTTCCCTGATCCACTCGGAGATAAAATGCGTCTTATCGACATAAAACTGCTGTCCACAGGTAAAGTCTTCAAAATTCTGATACCCGATCACCACCTTGGCAGAGAGATATGGATTGTGCTTAAGAATGTCCTTCAGTCCCTCCGCATAAGCCGTCAGGTGCTTTTTCTCTTCCAGCAGCTTTGTGCGCTCCTCAAATTCCATGAACACCTGCTCCCGCTCAGACACTTTCACATAATAGCTCACCGATTTTCCGTCAATCGTCCGCTGGATATACGGCTGTTCTTTCCCATTGATCTTCTTATAGGTCAAGGTTCCCTTTGGAAGTTCTTCCAGTCTCCGGTCGATCTCTTCGATTCGTTTCGTTGGATTTGTGGACATAGTGGCTCCTTTCTATATAAAAATGGTTATCATTGGTTATATATGTATCATATAACCAATGATAACCATTGTCAATTGCCTTTTAATATTTTCCGAAGCATCGGTTCCTCGCCCAACTGCACCCCTTCAAATTTTTTGTAAAATCTGTCGGCATTCTCGTTGGTAGCACGGATCAGATAATATTGATGGATATCATGCTTTTTACAGTCTTTTTCAAATTCTGCAAAAAGCCTCCGGGCAACGCCACTATGCCGGTATTCGGGTAAAACATATACCCAATTCACATACGCCATGCGATATCCATCCTGCATACACCCATAAAAATGATACTCAATTCTTCCTACCACCTGATTATTTTCCATCGCAAGAATTGATGTAGACTTTTCATAAAATGAATCCCGAAGCCTTGTCCTGATTCCTTCCTCATCTATCTCGTCCACCGTCATCATATCCGGCTCCTGCTGCACCGCAAGCTTTAAATAGGCAATATACTGCTCTACATTCTGTTCATTTAATCTTTCAAAATACATTTTCTTCCTTCTTTCTAATACCTGTAAATATGGTTCTCCAAAACATACGTTTCGCCTGTTCTTGGATCTGTCTTCTCTTCTGACAACGAATCGAATACAAATCCACATGACAACTGTAACGCTCTGGAAGCGGCATTGCCCGTCCGGTTGCAGGCATGGAATTCTTTTGCTCCCAGTTTTCCTGCCTCCTCAAGAAGTGCCGTAAGTATCTGTCTCCCATAACCTTTTCGCACAAATTCCGGTCCAAGTGCAATACCTGTCTCTTCATAAATGCCCCGTTCCAGTTCGCGCATGCCTGCAAAACCGATTGCTTCACCCGTTTTCTTTAAATACACAAATAACGCATACTTATTCTCCGGTTTTTCTTCAAATGCAATCGTGCGTTTCATTCGATCTTTTGCGACTTCGTCTGTCTCTGTCAGTGACCAGAGCATATACTTTGCACTTTCCTTGTGTCTCCACAGGTTATGATAAATTGCTTTCCAGTCATCAAATTCCGCTTTCTTTAAAATAAGATCTTTGGTTTCTAACTTTACGTCAGAGTAATCTGTTACCACTTTTCTTTTCCTCTTATACATCTTCCCTCATTATTTTCCGAAGCATCGGTTTCTCGTCCAACTGTACATTTTCTTTTTCCACCCTTATCATCTTTATAATATACTCTGTCGTGCCTTCTTCCAATTCTTTTTCTCCATTTTCCATAAATCCGTGACGATGATAAAATGCAATCGCTCTCGTATTTTTCTCCAACGCCCACAAATGATCAACATCAAAAGTTGAAATTGCATGCTCCATTAATTTCTTTCCAATTCCACCACTTTGAAAGCATGGATCGACATACAATTTACGGATTTCTGTTCCATGGATTTCCATAAATCCTTTCACAATTCCACATTCATCGGCGACATACAGATTTTCCAGAACTTCCCCTTTTCCGAAATAATGATCTATCATGGATACAACCTGCAATTCTCCAAATGAATACTCTTCCTGCTTAAAAATTTGGAAATAATTGATTCTGTTATTAAATACAAAAATTTCTGCGATGCGCGACAAATCTTCTTCTGTTGCTTTTCTGATCATCTCCGGATACCCCTGTCATTTTCTTTTATCTGAAATCAATATAACATACTTTCCGCCAAAATACTTTCTAAAAATCTTTTTTAATTTTCCTTTTCCAACAACCTTTGATAGGCTGCATCCATCCCGATTGCCCCAAGTGGAGCTGTGATGATGGTTGCAAGCACAGCGACAGACAGAACAATTTTTCCACAGGCAAGTCCTGCCGCCAAAGGAACAGAACCAATTGCCGCCTGCACCGTTGCCTTTGGGAGATAAGCGATCACACAAGCCATAGAGACCACCGCAAGCAGTCCTGATAAGGAAATTTTTCCTTCCAGCCATCCTTCCACTGATACCAGTAAAAAGGAAAATCCAAGAACAATGATTACTTTTATACTGTTACGCACGCAGTGTTTTCTCGCATATGCCGTCTCAAAGAAAAGATACAGTCCATAACCTGTCACTGCGCCTAAAATTATACCAAGTACGATTGACACCGGAATATTTACAAAATCAAGTACATTGGCATGACCACCCTGCTCAAAGCACATAACCTGCAATTTCAAGCGATGCAGGAACAAACGACAGTAATACAGCGGAACGCCCGGCTTTTTTCAGATCTTTTAAATCCAGTGAAAGTCCGGCTTTCAATAAAATAATAATCAGTGCCATCTTCCGCAGCTCAGCGGAGATTGATAAAATGGATGGATCAAGCAAATCGAGCACATACGGTCCCAACACAATTCCGGTGACGAGTATTCCGATGATCCGTGGCAGCTTCAGTTTCTGGCAAATGGCTCCCATTGCAAGCCCTACAATAAAAATAAGTGATAATGAAGCTAACATAAATCCTCCATTTTTCTTTTTCTATAGACGCAAAAAAGCTGATGCCTTCTGCGACTATAATTTCAAATAATCGTAGAAGTCATCAGCTATATTCAGCAATTCTGGTTTCCCAAGGGAGAACTTCATTCCCTCTCATTCGAATTTTGTACTACCACCTGTTTTTGGATATGTCAATCGCCATATTTGCTGTACGGATACTGACTGTATCGAAAACTGCAAATCACACTGTAGTTATTCTACCTCAAATACCACAATCCGCTCTCTTTTATTTTCCCCCGGAAACAAATCTCTGCAATCGATTTCATCGGAAAAGATAAGTTCGTCTACTGTCATTAAATAAGAAATGTATTCATCCGAAGGATAATAAAAGAATAAAAGCAATTCCCTCGGATTCTCATAATAGGATTCCAACACGCGCGCCAAAACTTTCTTTAATATCTCTATCGAAAATGGATTAAAAAAGTAGATTCGGTCTACCTCTGCCGGAACCGAAAACTGCACGGCATCTGCAAGTACAAATTCTGTCCGCCCTGCCGCAGCCCCCTGTTCTCTGTTTTCTACCGCTTTCTCATAAATCCGCTCGTTGTATTCCACACCGATCGTGTGACAGCGTGTCTGATAAGACAGGAAAAAATCCACTCTGCCCTTTCCACAGCCGTAATCCAGCAATGTATTTTCTTTTCGAAGCAGCCCGGAATTTGCAAGACGCTCTAACACCGTATATGGCGTCGGTTCATACGGATATCGGTACTGATCTGAATTGGAATCATCACGTCCGGTTGTGTGAATCTGTAGTAATTTATCCCATTTCTGTTCTTCATCGTTTTCCTGAGATTTTTTCATGTTCTCTTTCCACAACTCTCCGAATATAAATTTCTTTTAGCCCCATGAATCTGCCCTTATCAGTTCCAGTACAGCGTTCAAAAATTAACTGAATCAATAACGCAGATGGAAATTCATACAAGTTATTAGCTCAGTTATTTACAGAACGATGTACTAGTCTTAGCAGTTTTCACGCAGTGTTTTCAGATAAACTTTCTGCTCATCTGTGATGCGATAGCTCTCCACCGCTTTCTGAATCGTCTTTCTATGCACCCACGGTGATAACTTTCGTTCTTCCAGATATGGGATCGTTGCATCCCACTGTTTTGCCAGTGCCGTTGCAAGATACCATGCAATCATCATATTGACATAGTATTCTTCCGATTCTACTTCTGCGGCAATTTCTATATACTCCGGTTTGAAATCCTCATCCAGATAAAAGCTCATCAGTGTTCCGATTCCATAGCGGATTGTATAGGTATCCCCGGATGCAATCCATTCTTTTATCACAGGAAGAAGTTCAGCTTTGTTTTTTGCGAAACACTTTGGTCTTGGAATATCGCAGGTCGCCCAGTTATTAATATATGGAAGAAAACGTTTCACTTCTGCCAGACAGCGCTCATAATCTTTGATATCTGAAATCAAAAGCATATGAAGGTTATTTTCCTCATAATACTGATGTGGAAGTTCCTTTAAAAATGCTTCTGCTGCTTCCGTTTTTGCAAATTCTTTCGTAAATTTCCGCTGTACCGGTGTGCGGATCCCGATGATCGTCTCCTTATCAATCCCCGGCATCAGTTTACTGTGAAAATCTCTGTATTTTAAATCCTGTAATTTGAATAATTCCTGCTGTAAACTGTTCATGTTTTTCTCTTTCACTTTTATATTTCTTCCACTTTACAATCATGCTCTTTTGTTTCTTTGTTATAACTGATTCCAACCGCAAGGATACGCCCTGTATATTTATTTTTTTCTGCCGTTTTTCCTCTGAACCGCAAAGCATAGTCTTTTTCTTTAATCTGTGCAATTGCATCTTCTGGTGAATGATCTACTTTTAATTCTAGTATGATACAATCCTGATCATATCGAACCGGATAAAATATAAAATCTACAAATCCTTTTCCAGCCTTCTCCTCACGTTCAACTCTGTACTGATCTCTTGCAGACAAATAAACAAGATTGACGATTGCCGAAAGTTCTGTCTCATTATTATAAGACAAAATCGGCACTTCTGTATTATGAGCATACTGAATGATTTTTGTCATTGTCTCTGTATCTTTGGCTAGTGTTGCCTGTAGCATCTGTGATGATATGTTGGCAAGACGATAAATATATCCTAACGATTGTTCTTTTTTCATCATTGCTGCATAACTTCCCAAAAGTTCCTTATTTGGTATAAATACTTTTCCATTATCATACGTCAGCAAACCATATACTACCATTGCAGAATATATCTCCTCTTTGGTCTTTAGTTCTGGTGCTGTTGCAGCATATTCCTGTATCCCTGTTGGTATTTTTTCTCCTGCAAACATTAAAGTAAGATCGTTCTGGATTTCATCTACGTTATGACTGATATATGTGAAAATAGAGTCATATTTTCCTGAACTCACCCAATAATTTGACAATTGATTATCTGTCAATGCGCATACTACCGAACGTGGATTGTATAATCTTTCTCCTGATGCAGTGTGATATCCATCATACCATTCCCTGAGATTTGCGCGTGTAATCTGTGGCTTTTTCGTTTGCTCCAGATAGCACTGGTACAAACTGTCAACTTCACTCTCTGTAAAGCCAAAATATTCACTAAACCGAACTCTTGTTGCCATATTGTATTCCAAAAACATATTCAGTTCTGAACCATCTGAATATTTTGCAATCGGAAGTACACCGGTCATATATGCCAGTTCTACATAGCTTTTCCCTTTCAATAAAAGTTTCAGAAAAAGCAGATAATTTTCTCTGTCACGTTCCGTAACAAAAGACATCTGGAAAACTGCATCCCATTCATCCATCACAAATATGAATTTATGTCCTGTTTTGTCAAAAACCTGAGAAAGCACATCCCAGACCGCCTCATTTTTGTCTATCGCAATTTCCGGATATGCCTCGTTAATATCTCTGACAAGTCCATCCTGTATCCTGCCAATATACTCCTCATAACTATGACATTCTCTTGGCATTTCACTAAAATCAATATATATCACATCATGGCAGCCTGCCTGCTCCTTATATTGATCATATTGTGCGATTGCAAGCTTCTCAAATAAGAATTTTTCACTATTTTTTTCAAAAAAAGCTGCTATCATATTTGCCATAACTGTTTTTCCGAAACGTCGCGGACGGGTAATACAGAAAAAACGCTGTTCCTGCTGTAATGCTGGTATTAATTCTTTTAATATTTCTGTCTTATCAACAAAAAAGGTTCCATTCATTACGGTCTTGTATTTATCATATGGTTCCTTATTATTTAAAAACTGTCCCATTCTACTCGCCCCCTTAGCCTGATACTATGAGTATATCTTTTTTCCCAAACGGGTGCAAGAATCATCTGTTAATTCCTGTTAAAACTCCTTCTTTTCCATAATACGCCTGCTGATCTGATACGAAATGAACAGTGTCAGCAGTGTGATCCCGATGATGTTACCAGCCAGAACTGCCACATTCATATTGTCTATCACGGTCAGCGCCTGATACAACCGTTCTTTTCCGAACACGACCTCACATAGATATGCAATCACAGCAATTACTCCCATCATTCCTAATGTCAAAATCCGGCTCTTTTCACAGCCAAACTTAATCTGCGCCGGAATCATGAAAAAACTGATCAAAAGAATGATTAGCAAAATCACTGCGGCTGTCAGCATATCTTCTGCCACAGCAACCGGTATACCACGCACCACTTTTGACACCAGATACAGGCAGACTGCAATTACCCAGGCTGCCACTACTCCTCCGGCACAAAGCAGATACTTTTCTCTTACATAGTTTTTTTTATTGATCGGCAGTGTCAATAAAAACTGATAGCCATGATCCATCTCGTCATACGCAATCGTGCTGATTGCAATCATCTCTACCACAAACGGCAGATATCCAATGATAAAATTTCCATTGCCGGAAAATGCGACTGCAACTGCAATTGCAAACAAAATTACCAGTGTCTGTTTTGTTCCCCATAATAACCGAATATCTTTTTCCAATAAACCTGCCATTATCTGTACCCTCCTGTCATCATAAGAATCAGCTCATCAATCCCTCCATTTTCCACTGCAATCTGCGGATAATTTTCCTGATAAAACTTCTTATCATTCGTAAAACATGCATAGCCGTAATTTTCTTTCTGCACTTTTAAAATAGGGCTTTGATCCAGCGTGCGGTATTGTTCTTCACTCACCTTTAAAATGCCATACTGCTCTAAGATTGCATCTGTTGCTTCATGCAAAATGAGTTTTCCATCATGTATCAGATAAAGTTCATCACATAGGGATTCTAAATCAGTGGAAATATGGGATGTAATAAGTATACTTCGGCTCTCATCCTCTGCAATATAAGCCCGTAACATATCTAAAATCTCGTTTCTCGCCTCCACATCCAGTCCAGCTGTCGGCTCATCCATGATCAGCAGCTTTGCATGGTGTGTCATAGCTGTCAGCACGCGGAGTTTCGCTTTCATTCCGGTTGAAAATTCTTTGATTTTCTTATTCATCGGAAGTTTTAAATTTTCACTCTGTTTTATAAAATAGTTTTCATCAAATGAATGATACATTTTTTTTAAAATATGTTTTACATCGTTTACGGTCAGTTCCCCGGAAAATCCGGATTCTGCCAGAGAAACTCCTATATCCTGTTTGACTTTTTCCGGAAGTTCTTTACTGTCACTTCCCAAAACAGTTACAGTTCCTTCCTCTGCCCGGCAAAGACCAAGAATCAGTTTGATCGCGGTACTTTTTCCTGCTCCGTTTTTCCCGATCAACCCCAGTATCTGTCCTTCCGGCAGTTCCATTGACATTTCAAATGTAAAGCTTCCATATGTTTTCCGGACATTTTGCATTGTTATCATACAATTTCCGCCTTTCTTTTTTTACTTCTCATCTAAAATTAGTTTTACAACCTCAGATATTTCTTTCTTCTTCATCCCCATGGAAAGTGCCCGGTCGATCACTTTATCGAAGTCATCTTCTATCGCTTTCTGCCTTGCTTCAAGTGCAAGCTGTTTATCCGAGGCAGATACATAAGTACCTTTTCCATGAACAGTCGTAACAAATCCCTCTTCTTCCAGCTTATCGTAAGCCTTCTTGACCGTCAGCGCACTGATCCGAAGCTCCCCTGCGAGCGTCCTCACAGACGGAAGTGCCTCTCCTTCTTTTAATTCAGACTGGATAATATCTGATTTTATCTGCTCCATGAGTTGTTCGTAAATCGGAACCATGGAGGAATGATTTAAGATAATATGCATACTTCCTCTCATTCTGCCGCTTCAGCGGCTTTTCATAAATCAGGGAACTTTGTGCGTCAGCACAATTTCCAGATTGAAAATCTCAATTTTCAATCTTATTTCCCTTTACAGCAAACAGTATATAACAGTGCATATCTGTTGTCAACTGTTATATACTGTTTATTCTTTTTTTTGTAATTTCATGTAGGAATTTGTACAGACAATACTCGTTAATAACGGTTAAATGAAAAATTAAATTTTTGTATGTATCGTGCAAAGTATTTTTATGTTAATATATAAAAACATAAACTTAAATTTTACAAAGATACTAATATGAAGGGAATACAGAACAATGGTTAACTGGAAAACAATACCTAAAATAGATGCACACATTCACTTAATGCCTCCGGATGTCATTGAAGCAAATCAGGGTTTTAACGATAAATTTGTGGATTATGGCAGTGTGAATGATTATTTAAAACTTATGGACAAGTATCATATCGATTCTGCATTTCTCATGCCTTTCAATGATCCATATATGCTGTCAATGGATTTTACCGTAGAAGCTGTGAACAATAATATGACCGCCATGTGCAAAGAAGGAAATGCAGACCATAAACTATATTATTTTGCAGATATTGATCTGCGGAATGAAATGGATAAAACAATTTATGAGTTAGACAGAGTTACAAAACAGAAAGAATGTTTAGGAATAAAAATCCACCCATCCAATACCGGCTACCCGGTGGATGGGCTCTATTATGATCATATTTTTGACTGGGCAAATCAAAATGCCATTTTAGTAGAAATACATTCTTACCCAAGAGCTCACATTTCAGATGATGTATGTTCTCCTGCCCGTATCCGAAATGTTATGAAAAAATATCCGAATTTGCGAGTTTCCATTGCACATCTCGGCGGATTTCAATATAAAGACCTGTATGGACTGGACGCCTACTTTAATATATCTGCTATTTTGCCAGACCTCGTAAAAAAATATGATATTACAAAAACGAATCAGATACTGCGCTCATTTGATTTAAACAAATTAGTATTTGCAACTGATTATCCAGACAGCCGCAGCTTAAAACCAGAAGAAATCTACGATACTTATTTTGAAATACTGAACCAAATGGATTTCACTCAGGAAGAAGCAGAAAAAATCTGCAAACAAAACGCAATGAAAATGATCTCACAGAAAGGACTTTTTTAATATGGTAAAAATAATTTCAGACAGCACATGCGACCTCTCAGCAGAATTAGTTGCACAATACGATATCGATATTCTCCCGCTTCATATTCTTCTCGGAGATGAGGAATTTGAAGACGGAAAAACAATTACACCGGATGAGATTTACACATGGTCTGATGAGCATAAGACAACCCCAAAAACTTCCGCCCCGTCTCTGGCCGAAACAATTGAACTTTTTCGCCCTTATGTGGAAGAAGGACGTGAGATTGTCTGCTTTTCCATCTCAAACAGTATGTCAACATCCGGCAATGTCATGCGTCTTGCTGCCGATGAATTAGAAGCAGAAAATCTGATCACTGTGATTGATTCCGCAAATCTCTCCACCGGAATCGGACTTCTCGTTGTGGAAGCTGCCATTCTGGCAAAAAACGGACATTCTGCATCTGAAATTGCTTCTGTCATGGAAACTTTAAAACCAAATGTAAGAGCAAGCTTTGTCGTGGATACCCTCACTTATCTGTACCGTGGCGGACGTTGTAACGCTGTTGCTGCTATGGCTGGCGGTGTCTTAAAGCTGCATCCGAAAATCGTGGTAGAAAATGGTGCTATGGATGCGACAAAAAAATATCGTGGAAAGATCAATTCTGTTATCATGTCCTATGTAAAAGATATGGAAAGTGATTTAAAGTCCGCCAGACCTGACCGCGTATTCATCACACATTCCGGCTGTGACGCTGCAACTGTGGAATCTGTCCGCTCGTATCTGGAAAGTCTCGGTGTTTTCCATGAGATATTAGAAACCAGAGCCGGTGGTGTCGTGTCAAGTCACTGCGGTCCTGGTACACTTGGTGTTCTGTTTATTGCAAAATAATAGAGGTTCGGATGTTTTCTTCCAAACCTCTGTTTCTTTTACTTTTTCATCTCTGCATTAATCTCATCTTCCGTTTTCGTGTTCCTCTTTTCCTGCCAAAATCATATTCTCTCCGCAAGCAGTTCTACCCACGCAGGTTTAAATCCTGCGTTTGCAGCAACCCGCTGTGATGCAAGATTTGACATGCTGGTTCCATAGTAAGGAACTTTTCCCAATTTTTCAATGTCCTCTTTCAATATTTTCACTAACAGAGAGGCAATTCCTCTGCCTTCCGCCTCTTTCTCTGTGTTGATTCCGATCTGCCAGAATGTTGTACTGTCCGCGCTTGCACCAGCCATACCAATGATTTTTCCTTTGGAAATTGCTGCTACTGCCAACATATCCGGCGAATTTTCATCAAAACAAAACGCCTCATTAAACTGCTCATTGCCTTTAAATTGCTGTATCTCATCATGATTATATTTTTTTATCTCAAATGCACGGTTTTCTTTTCCTGACAAAGCATCCTGACAAGCGCTTTTCTGCCCATCCGATCGTCTATTTTCAGATTTCTCCGGTAAAAAGAAAGGATGCGCTGTTTTCAACTGATAACCATATGGTTTCAAAATTGTATCCAATTCTCTAAAACGTGCCACATCCATAAACCATACTCCGGAACAGGTTTCATATTTTTCTTTGCAAATGTTCACGATCTCTTTTTTCCCTGTAAAAATCAGTTTTTCATTCACTACAATAACTTTCAAAACGCAATCATCCTGTTCTTCAAATCTGCGTCTGCCGTCCCTTTGCTCATATACATTAAAGTGATTCTTGTTATCCAGAATATCTTCAGCATTGCAGCAATAATCCAAAGCAAGCTGCCCGCTCAACTCCTGTTTATACTTCATACCGTTTTTTCTCCTTCACAAGTACTTCTTTTCCTGCAAATGCAAAACCAAGCTTATGAATACGTTCTTCATCGATTCCGTCTGCAACAAGGTCTGTCACATATTTCTTTTCTTCTATCTGCCGGAACGCACTTTCGACTGTCTCCTCCAGATTTTTTTCTTTCTTCTTATCCCAAACCTTAAATTCCATAAGAAATGCATCCTGATTCTTCTCTAACGGATACATTGCAATATCATATCTGCCCCGTCCACTCTATTACGAAGCATTCCAAGAATCTCCGTCCGAAACATTGCCATAACTTCTTTATTCGTAACTGACACATCACACTCAATGGTATCCACTTTGTACACCACATTCTCAGCCTTAATATAACCAACCGATAATAACAGTGACCACAAACTGTTCTCATCGCCATCCGGATACTGACATTTCAGTGCATCCATTACTTCCTGCTCTGTAAACCCGAAACAATCTGCATACGCGTCACAGGTAACTGTATCTACTTCCAGATTATTAAGATCCGAAAACAACGAATTTTTAGAAATTCTTGTTACTCCGGTAATAATCGCACGGCTGTAATAATCATTTTTCTTAAATGCATTATGAAATATCTGTCTGCAGGCAGCGATCATCTCATCCCAATACCCCTGCGTATACGCTTCAAGCAATGGTGTGTCATATTCATCCACAAGAATAATTGGCAGCATCTTGTGATGTCTGTATAAAAAGTAGCATAGCCGCTTGATTGCCTGCCAGACATTCTCTCCACTGCTTGCAAAAAAGATTCTTTTGCATCACTCCTCATCCATTCGCTGATGAAATGTGTCTTATCCACATAAAACTGTCTGCCACATGTAAAATCCAGAAAATTATCATATCCAAGCCCCACTTTTGCGTCAAGATAAGGATTTCTTTTTTAAATATCTTCAATACGCTCTTTCGGATTTTCCATAGACGCCTCCGTGTACCATACCTCTGCACATCCTGCAGGATATTATACTTTATACGAATATGCATTGCTATTATTTGCAAAAATGGTTATGTATAGTTATTCTTAATATATAACTATCCATAACCATTGTCAATTATTATAAAAAAGCTTGCCTCTATTTCCTTTTAAATCACCCTGATTTCAACGATCCTGTCGCAATCAATGCCCGTTCCGTCTTCCAGCACAATCGTCCTCTCGTAGCCACGGAATTTCTGAAATGTGCCTGTCACAGTCACATATTCTCCTCCGGTCTTTTTGTCATCCGGCTTGAAATAAGTTACTGACACTTTCGGATGTTCTGCTGCATGCGCTATCAATGTCTGTAATTTTTCGTTCAGCTCTTCCTGCTTGTCTTCATCCAGTTCCACCTGTTCTTCTGTCCGTCTCGCTGTTTCTTTGATTGCAGCCTCATGTCCGGTCAATGCAGCAAATGGAGAAAACTGCGCAGCCCTGTCATAAATCGACATCCTTGAATGAACTTTTGACTGATGATGAGGCAAATTCAGAATATCCCCATATTTTTCTTCGCTTTCCGTCATCCGCTTTCTCCTTTCCTTCACTCTCTACGGTCTGCCGTTTCCTCTTTCATACAAAAAATGTGCCTCTGAATGCATGGATCACTGTCTTGTTCGAAATTCTGCCTGCTTCTATACAAAAACTACTTTCAAAAAATTCAGGCGCGGTGTCCGCCAATCTGATTATTTCTGTCTATCGTAGTTGCACCTTCCTGCAGATTAGTTCCTTTTAACATCGCATTTTTGCCATATTTTTTCTTCACGGAAAGCATTGCCTCCTGCAGTCTGCGCTCTTTTTCCATTCTCGTCTGCTCTGCCTTCTGTTTCTCTGCCAGTGCCTGATAATCAGTAAATAAATCCATCTGTGTAAACTCTGTCTCATTCGACACCGTATGCTCATCCACAACACGGTTTGCAGTGACATAGACACGCCGCACTAAAAGATTCTTATCCACAATGCGCTCATATAAATCCAAAACGGCATCCATGATTTTTGCAGTGGAAGATGTTTTTGTATCCAGATTTGCTGTTCCGTGGGCGTGCTTCGGAACGAATCTTCCATATCGGTCTGCTTTTACCTCGCCATGATACTTTTTCCGGATGTCCGGGTTCGTCAGATTTTCAATATCGTAACCAATATCAAGTACAATCTGGTCTGTCACAAGTCTTTTCTCTACAAGGTCTAACACCAGTGCATCCGTCATCTCGCGGACGATCAGCTTTGTCTTTTCAAAATCATAAGGACAGTGCAGCACCTGACCGGAACCGATACTGTTTGTCTCCGGCTTATAATCTTTGATCTGCGCGATCGTGACGGGTTCATATCCCCATGCATGGTCGATCAGAAGCTCGGCATTGATTCCAAACATTTTATAAAGCAGCTCTTCATTATAATAATCCCGTTCTCCGCCTATGGAACATCGGGCAATGTCTCCCATCGTGTAAAGTCCGGCTTCCTCTAACTTTTTCCGATAACCATGTCCCACCCGCCAGAAATCGGTCAGCGGTCTGTGATCCCACAGCAGTTTCCGGTAAGACATCTCATCTAATTCTGCGATACGCACTCCATTTGCATCCGGTGTAACATGCTTCGCCACAATATCCATTGCCACCTTGCACAGATAAAGATTCGTTCCGATTCCTGCTGTGGCTGTAATTCCAGTCTGTTCCAAAACATCCTGCATCATCTTTTCCGCAAGTTCTTTTGCAGTCATATGATACGTTTTCAGATAATGTGTCACATCCATAAAAACCTCGTCAATGGAATAGACATGCATATCTTCCGGTGCGATATATTTCAAATAAATATCATAAATTCTTGTGCTGTATTTCATATAAAGCGCCATTCGCGGCGGTGCTGTCACATAAGTGAGCGAAAGTTCCGGGTGTTCGTTCAGCTCATCGGAAAAATAAGAACTTCCCTCAAAAGTTCTTCCCGGTGCCTTTTGCAATCTCTCCCGGTTCACTTCCTTCACGCGCTGCACGACTTCAAAAAGCCTTGCTCTTCCCGGAATCCCATACGCTTTCAAAGACGGTGAAACCGCCAGACAGATTGTTTTCTCTGTCCGCCCGGCATCCGCCACAACCAGATTTGTCGTAAGTGGATCAAGTTTTCTCTCGCTGCACTCCACGGAGGCATAGAACGACTTTAGATCAATTGCGATATAGATAGGATTCTCATTTTCGTTCATGAACGTACCTCCTGCACTTCCTCTTTTTCCAGGTCGATATCCTTAAGAACCAGAATATCAAATTCTTATCTTCAGTATACCAGAAAATACGTTCGATTATAAGTCTGTTTTTTATGTTTTAAAAATTGCTTCACCTGTTACCAACAGAACATAAAATATCGCTTACTGATTCAAAGCTCCCATAACACATTTTTCTATGTAATCTTCTCCTAAATCCGTGTTCAGTGTAAGGTCAAAATTCGCTGCTGCACCCCACATTCTTCCAGTATAATAATGATAATTATCCGAACGAAGTTTATCCTCTCTGCGGATTTTACGTTCAGCTTCTTTTTCAGATACATTCAAACGTCCCATGACACGTTTTTCTCTGCTTTCCATCGGTGCCGAGAAAAATATTTTTAAAACATTTGCATGGTCTCTTAAAATATAATCAGAACATCTTCCGACGATCACACAGTTGCCTTTTTCTGCGAGTTCTTTTATTACTCTCGACTCCGCTTCAAAAATCTTGTCTTTTGGAGCTTCCTCCTCAGATTTGCTGTAAATATAAACCTGATTCACCAGATCATATAAGAAACTATTTGTCATGGATTCTTCGTTTTTACTAATAAAATCTGAAGTCAGCCCGGTCGTTCCAGCAGCCATTTTGATGATTTCCTGATCATAAAAATCAAAGCCAAGTTTCTCTGCCAGCATTTTTCCAATATCATGTCCGCCGCTTCCATACTGTCTTCCGATGACGATAATATTTTTCTGATAAGCTGCTTCGGTTTTCTCTGGTTTTGACTGTTCAAAACTTTCTTTGTATTCCTCCGGGAACAAAAGAGGTTTTACAAACTCTAATTTCTTCCCAAGAAGTCTCGCAATAAAACCAACTAACAATGCTGCAATAAGAGTACCTTCACGAACACCATTTAATTTTCCTGAAAAAACAAAGGAAAGGACTGCTGCAATGACTGCCATGGAAGTATCAAAAATGATTTTTGTTGTTCCAAAGTTCGTGTTCCATGTCTGCACGATCGCGCGCACAAAGGATTCTCCCGGAAGCATGACAACATCTGCAACTACTTCTAAATACACACCAAATCCGAGCACAGCGCAGCCTGCCAGAAGTGCAATTATTTTTACAAAATAGTTCTGCGGATTTACTCGGAAAAACAGATACATTGTCAGGTCAATGAAATAACCAAAGGCAATGGATACCGGAATCTGCAAAATATTGGCAATTTTGAAATTTTTCCGCAAAATTATGATCTGCAGAATGATCAGTAAAATACTGAAAAATATCGTAAAGTTTCCAAGCGTAAACGGAAAGTTTAAGCTAAGTACATACGGAATGGAGGAAATCGGCGATGTTCCAAGGCTTGCCTTTGTCACCAGACTGACTCCTAACGCATTCACAAATAATCCCACTAAAAATAAAAGATAACGTTTTAACTTGTTCATTTTCTTAATTCCTTTTCTACTATATTTTCTTTTCTGTCGTTTTCAGATTGACTCATCTACTCATTTTCTGTCTGTTTCAGGTTCTCATAGATTTTTCCGTAAACCGTCATGAACGCCTGATATTCTTCTTCTGAAATTCCAAGCAATGCCTGTTTCTCAATTTCCAAAAAGGCGTCATTAATTGTTTTTTGTCTTTCTTTCCCTATTTCTGTCAGAAAGATATGAAACGTTCTTCGGTTTCCGTTTAAAATCCGTCTTTCGATCAGACCTTTTTCTTCCATACGGTTTAAAATGGAAGTCAGAGAACCAGCCTCTAAAAAACAGTTTTTGGCAATTTCTTTCTGGCTGCTGCCGTCATGGTCTTTTAAGTAATCTAACACCTTGGGCTGTCCAATGGTTAGACCTGTATTTTTCAATCGCTCCATCAACGATTTCTGCACTAACATCTGATTCGCCATGATCAGATAATGCAACGATTCGTCCATATCATTATCTCCCTCCAAAAAGAAATAGTTATAATTCAAACTGTTTGAATTATAACTATTTCTTTTTGGAATGTCAAATTTGTTTAATTCTAACTCACCTCAACATTCAAAAAAGGAGTCACCTTCCGGCAACTCCTTCTGTTTTTACTCACATTTTTCTTTTCTCTACTCCCCAACAGAGTAACCTTCCAACAATTTCATCAGCTCTCTGGCTTGCTTCTTTGCTTGTGAATGTAACACCCATTGTCTCGGTTGCTCCACTCTGCACAATACCACGCTCAAATAAACCTTTGGCATTCGGAGTTGTCATAAGAGCTAACTCTTTCGCACCACCACCGGACTGACCGAACACTGTCACATTCTCCGGATCTCCACCAAACTGTTCAATATTTTCATGAATCCATTCCAGAGCTTTTACAATATCGTCAAGCCCTGCATTTGCTGAATACTGGTATTTTTCTCCATTTAATGTCTCTTGTTCATGTCTGTATTTTATCTATTTAACTAAAATATGTACCATAATTATTCGGAATTATACTATACTCTGGTGGAATAGTGAAACATGAAAAAAGACACAGGAATTTTCTCCTGTGCCTCTTTCCACTTTTATTTTAAATTATTCAACACCAGTCCTCTATTTCTTATAGAATCCCCTTCTAATCACTAATTGTCTACAGACTCTCCAGCAGACCATCTATGCCTTCTGTTTCATAAATTCCTTTATAATAGGCAACTTCCTCTTGGATCACCTGCATTGTTTTTTAATGTATCCAGCATTTTCGTGTTATCCGATGCAAAAAGCTCCCGGTTTGTAGAGCCTTTCACATCTGCGGTATAAACAGTTCCAAACACAGATGCGATCTTGTCAGAAAGATACTGGTTGATGTTTCCTTTCCCATTGCCACGCATATTCATGTTCACATCATCCGGCAGGGAAAAATATTTCTGGGAAATATCTGTGATTTTCTCATCAATCTCCACACCCTCGATCGACATATCTCCAAAATATTTTCTGCACTGCGTTGCATAAGTTCCGGGTATAAATATTTTATAGTTCCCCTTTATTTTCCTCATATAATTCAGGTAAAATTGCCGCAAGATTTGTAAATTCTTTAATATTATGTCCAAATAAGCCCTGTGGAACAACTTCTGGAATACGGACTCCTTCTGGCAGTGTCTTTACAATTTTTCCATCTACAACTCCCATTCCAATCCAGAAACGGGAACAGAATACCATTCCGTCTTCGTATGGATACCATTTGTGTGTCATCGCTGCTGCACAATTGCCCTCTCCGATAGCGCACACTAACGAAGTGCATTTTTCTGTTCCAATCAACGATTCGTCGAAGCCAAAATCCGCCGGTCTCTTAAAATTTAATTTCAAAAAGTCTGGTCCCATTCCTGCATTTTCTAATATGTAGTGACTGACTCCCCATGTTTTCTGGTTCATCGGAACTGCCGGATCACATACATAATCTGCACGGTCTGCTCTGGCAAAGTAATGGTCTTCCGGATCCCATATTTTATATCTCAAATCAGAACCTACACTATGCCACGGGAACCACCAGTCAAGCATCTCAACTGTTACCCCAGGCATATAGGTTGTATTACATACAAATGCTGTTCCGTCCTCCATAACTCCATATCCAACCTGACAATATTCCTCATCTGCACCTGCAAGATACAGATTTCTTTTTTCAAATGGAACTGCTGGAATCTTAGATGCACCTTTATTTAAAATATCAAGTTTCTCCTGTGGTACTTCTGCTAAATCACGCTCGAAAAACTTATAATAAGATAATTGTTTTTCCTCTTTACTTACACCTACTTTTTTCATTTTATGACCTCTTTTCTTCTGTTTATAACATGTTCTGTTTCTTATCTTTAAAAACGTTAGAACGAGCTTATTATAACACAGAATCATAGATTCGCCACACACAAAAATAAACGCACAAATCGTGTTCTCTTAACAATCTGTGCGTTTATTTTTTACTTATTCACTTTTACATGTCCTGAATTTTCTTTTCTGATCATTATTCAGCCTTTGCATCTGAAACAGAAACTTTGTGGTCATACCATTTTCCTTTTGTTCCGATCAGTGCAAGGTCAAACTCGTTATCTAATGCCTCTACCGGTACATCAAAAGCATATACTTCCTCTGTTGTTCCGTCAGAATATGTAACTTTCTCTGTTGTTGGCTGGATTAATTCCGCTCCGTCTTTCTGAGCATCATCTGCTGTTCCTAAGAAAAGGTTCACAACATTTTCGGACGGCATTACGATGTGAAGTGTCATTTTTCCGTTTTTTACAGTTAAAGTTCCGCGTCCGTCATAAGCTTCATTCACATGAAACATGCTGCTGTCTGTGTCAAATTTTGCAGAATAGGTTCCGTCTGCAAGAACATCGCTGTCATCTGCTGATGTTGTGACAATATCTCCAAGAGAATCGATTGCTGCCTTTGTATGTGCAACATAGATCTGCTCGATTGCTTCGATTCCACCAAGACCTGCAATCTGGCAGTCAACACTTTCAAAGTTTCCGCTTGCTTCAAACTGGCTCTTCCAGGAGTCTTCATCATCGCCAGCCATATCGTTGTTGGCATGATCTCCGGCAACGACCATCAATGGACGAAGGATCACCTTTGTGTATCCTGCTTCTTTTACATCATTGATCACATTCTCGCAGGCTGTTTCTTCCGGTTCACCTTCTACTGTTCCGATAAATACATTGTCATATCCTAATTTTTCCATCTGGGTAGCCATCTGGCTGTAGCTTACTTTTGCAGTGTGGGAAGTACCATGTCCCATAAATACAAATGCTGTATTTTCTTCTTTTGCAGCATCTAATGAATCAAATCCTGCTGTTTTCACTGCTTCTGCTGTGATAGCTTCTGCTACTGCTGCTTTATCGTCATTAATGACAGCTGCGTCACTTCCAACTTCACCTAATAATGGTTCTGCTACTGTAACTGTTTCAAATTTGTCTTTGTATGCATCTAATGCTTCCACAAGTTCATCATACTCTGCGCCATGCATTAAATGGGTTGGCTGTACGACAAGATTTTTTACTCCGTTTGCCACTGCTCTGTCAAGTGCCTGCTCAACATTGTCAATTTTTTCACCATCTCTTGCCTGCACATGGTTGATGATGATCTGTGCGGTAAATGCACGTCTTACAGACCAGTCCGGATTTGCTTCCTGCAGTGCTTTTTCTACGCCACCGATATCTTCTGCACGGCTGTCATTAAAAGAAGTACCAAAACTTACAACCAAAAGTTCATTCTCTCCGATGCCATCTTCATTCAGTGGATCGTCTTTGGATGCATCTCCTGTATCTCTTCCGAAATAATCCGGATCTGCATTTTCTCCTTCTACCAAAGCTTTCTGTGCATCTGTCAGGTTATCCCATGCTTCTTTTGCTGCTGCACACTGCTCGTCTGTGTTTTCATTTCTTGTCTGCACATAAATTGCATCGATCAATGCTGCAACTTCATCTGCTGCCGCCTGATCATCCACCTCTGTGGCTTCTGTTTCTGCTGCTGCCTCTGTCTGTGGCTGTGTTGTCTCTGTCTCGTTCTTACTTCCGCATCCTGTAAAAAGGCTTGCTGTCATTGTACACGCAAGAACAAGTGCAAGTGTTTTTTTCTTCATTTTTTTCTCCTCTTTGTGATTTTTGCTTCATAGAGATCCGTACACAAAGAAAAAACTCCGGTCAGATATTCTGAACGGAGTAAAAAGTCAACGAAAAACAAGGCTTCTTTAAGCCTGCTAAACAGTACGACCAATTACTCGTGATCTGGGAATTATGTTCCCTGTACCAGACGCTTGGCAGGTTTCCTGGCTGAAAGATCATCATATTGCTTCTGCCTTCCCAGTGCCTTGCACCAGTGACTTTCCAAATGGAATTGAAGCCATACTCCCTTATCACAGTGACGAGATCGTACAGGATTCACACCTGTTTCCCTTTTAACCAGTCTGGTTCATTGTAACAAATCGTTACATCTTAAAGAACCGGCTGGCACCAACTGTCTTCCCTATGAAACTGTATTATTCTGTGCTTCGTATGAAACGGTATCACCGTGCTTTCCGAAGCCTTACTTATGTTAGCACAGACTATCTTATTTTGCAATGAATATTCTGCTTCTGTTTGTATCTCTATGATACAACCTGTATTCAAATTTCAACGACATCGAATCATCCTCTCTATAAACCGAACCACAAATTCAGGATTCGACGGATAATACAGATGTGGAAATCCACAGAAATGCTCCTGCGATGCATGTATACATTTCCAGTTTCTTCCAGTTACAGGTTTCGTTGCCGTACAGGCTGCCCCATTATCGGTACTGTCAAAATAATGAAACTCATGTGCGCAGATTTTATCATTTTTCTGCAAGAAGCCTGCAATTTCTGTCGCTTCGGAAGTTTTCTCATTATCCCCGGCTCCCTCGTTCCTGTTTGCAACTGTAAGCTCCACATAACCAAACCGTACCAGTTTTCCAGTATCATGACATTCTGCCGGAATTGCTCCGACCATCGGAAAACTGTTTCCTTCCTTATCAATCAGCTTCTCATGCAGATACATAAAACCTCCACACTCTGCCAATGAGGGGAGCTTCTTCTCCAATGCTGCTTTGACTGATCTTCGCATACTCTCATTTTCTGAAAGTTCTTTTGCATAAAGTTCCGGATAGCCACCACCTAACAGTAATCCCTGTATATTTTCCGGGAGTTCTGTATCATGTAGCGGTGAAAAGGGAACAAGTTCTGCGCCGTAATACTCTAACATTTTCAGGTTATCCCGGTAGTAAAAACAAAAGGCTTCATCCTGTGCCACTGCAATGCGGACTTTTTTGGATATAGCAGATTTTCTGTGTCCGTAAGCAATCTGTTCCAGACTTTGCTCTGTGATTTTCTCCTGACTATTTAGTGCAGAGTATTTCGTTTTTGGATACAAAATCTCCTGTTTATAAAAATCTTTCTCGATGCCCTGCTCTGCAATTTGAATCATGGCATTTACATCCACATATTTTTCGAGCAGCTGTCCTGCTTTTTCCAATTGAAGATTCAGTTCATCTATCTCATCCGGCAAAATAAGACCGAGATGTCTTGAACCGAGTGACAGTTCTTTTTCATTCGGAATACATCCCAATGCTTTAATCGAAAGTTCTTCTTCGATCAGTGGTGCGATCGTATCAAAAAACATTTTACTTGTCCTGTTTAAAATAACACCCCTGATCAGTTTTTTCTCATCATACTGCAAAAAACCTGCGATAAGCGGAATCACCGACCTTCCCATGCCATGTGCATCCACCACAAGTACGATCGGTACCCCCAACGTTTCTGCCAGATGATAGGAAGATCCCTCTTCACGGATGCCACCAAGCCCATCGTATAATCCCATCACACCTTCGAGTACTGCAATATCATGTCCGGGCTGTTCCATTGCATATAAAGCTCTTACCTGCTTTGCATCTGAAAAAAATGTATCCAGATTTTTGGACGGAATTTTAAGAACCTTTTCATGAAACATGGGATCAATATAATCCGGTCCACATTTAAAAGACACCGGATGTCTGCCTCTGCTTAACAGCTGTTTTAAGAAAGCACAGGTGATCGTTGTTTTTCCGCTGCCGCTTTTTGCCGCTGCGATCATAATTTTTGGAAATTTCATGCTATTGTCCTTTTCTTTCTATATTCTCATAAAATCAAACGAGCAGATATAGATTGGATTTTCCCCATGCATGAGATTGTATTCTCCGATCTGCTTTGCGCGTGATACCTGCACCTGTATGATCTCAAGATTTGTGATTCTCCTGTCATTTTTTAGTGCAGTCAGCTCACCTACTGTTTCCAAGCTGATCGCATTGATCACAACTCGCATGATGTTATTTTTCTTATATAAAGTGTCTAAGATTTCCCGGAGTCTGCCGCCACTTCCCCCGATAAATGCATGTGTCGGTCGTTCTGTTCGATCCGCTGCAAAAAGACAGTCCGGTGCCTCCCCTTTGATGATTTGGATATTGGAGAGTGCAAATTTTTCGATGTTTTTTTGCATCAGTTCTAATGCAAGCGGCTTTTTCTCAATCGCATAGACCTGTATCTCGCCGCTTCTTTTTGCCATTTCCACTGCGATTGAACCGGTCCCGCTTCCGATATCATAGCAGACCGAATCCCGTTTCAGATTCAGTTTACAGATAGACAATCCCCTGATCTCCTCTTTTGTCATCGGTACTTTGTCCCGCAAAAATTCTGCATCCGGGATACCACAGGTAACAGGCTCTTTCTCCACATTCTGATTTAGAATCAGACAGATGTATAAACCTTTTTCTTCCACCTGCGTGCATTGTTTTGGTGACAGAAAAAGGATTTTCTCCTCCGGATAGGATAACTGAAAACCAGCCAGCACTGCGCAGTCCTGCAATCCATATTTTAAAAGCAGACTGCCTAATTTCTGCACATCTTCTTTTCCTGACATCAACAGGAACGTTTTTTCAGAAAACCGGATTGTCTCAAGCAGTTTCCCCGTCCACGTTCTGTCTTCGCCGTGCCCGTGAATACTAAAAACAGCCGCGTCCTGATAACTGTATCCTGTCATTGCCGCAAAATATGCGACCGACGAAATGCCCGGATAAATGCGCACCTGACTGTCACTTCTGTCTTTCAGTTTTTCGTATAATTTGCTGCATCCACTGTAAAAGCCGGTATCACCGGAAAAAAGAACTGCCACTTTCACACCACAGCCGGATAATTTTTCCAATTCCGGCAAAATCTCCTCTGCCAGATAATAGGGATAACGCACCGCATGATCATTCTCTGCGGTCTCAAGCAGTCTTTTAGCGCCAAAAATATAATCTGCCTCTCGGATTTTTTCTGCTGCCTCTATCGTAAGGGACTTTCTCTCTCCCATGCCAATTCCGATCAGCGAAATCTGGTTTTTGATCGTTATTCCGGTGATAGAGGAAATTTTTCTGCATACCTCCTCATAGGAATCTCCGGTATGTTGTTTTTCCGGGTTTCCGATCACACAGGCTGTGATTCTTTCTGACTGGGCTGCCTTTATTTTTTCCAGAAATCCACCGGTTCTGCCACTCTCTTTTGTCACCAGACAACGGATGCTAAACTGTCTTATGAGAGCACGGTTCATTTCCACGGAAAATGGTCCCTGCATGGCGATGATCTGTTTTGCAAATATGCCGTTCTGCTCACAGATTGAAATACTTTCGATTCCCGGCAGCACCCGGACAAATAATCTGTTTTTTAAAGTTTCTTCTCCGGCGTAAACGGACAGGTCTTTGCTTCCGGTCGTAAGAAGGATATTGCCGCTGATGTTTTTTAAGATGTCTGCACATTCTGCTGCATCCTTGCATACGATCACATCTGCTGCATGATTCACTTCTTTTTGATTTTCTGTCTCAGGATTTCCTGTTTTGCATTTTTTCATCATCTCCGAAGTCTGTCGCTGTAAACGAATGTAAGGAATGTCTGTTCCTTTCAGACTATCCCTGATATTTTCCGATACAGCCGTCGCAAATGGGTGCGTGGCATCCACAACAGCATCAAATTGCTCCTGTGACACAAAATCCTTTATTGCCCCGGTGTCCATTCTGCCTTTATGAATGGTCACGTCTTCCATTTCCGGCATGACGATCTCCCCATATTCTGTTGCCACGGAAACAATACAGTTGATTCCGTTTTCGGACAATGTCTGCGCTAACATACGTCCTTCCGTTGTCCCTGAAAAAATCAAAATTTTATCCATAGAAAAATCCTTCCACTATGCTTTTTATCCTTTACGACACGCTGTATCCTCTCGGTGTTACCAGCTTACCATTTATAATCTTCGTTCTCGAATTTCCAATAAACACGGTTGTAAACATATTGACCTGACGTTCCCTCAATGCTTCTAATGTGCAGGTCTCATACGTTTCGTTTTCTCTTCCGATGTTCTCCACGTAACCACAGGCTCTCTCCGGTTCTACGCCATTTTTTAATAAAATATCGCAGGCTTTTTTTAAATAATCCGGTCTCTGGCGGCTCGACGGATTGTAGATTGCCATGCAAAAATCGCCGCAGGCTGCTGCCGCAATCCTTTTCTCTATCAGCTCCCATGGTGTCATAAGATCACTCAGGCTGATCACACAGTAGTCGTGATTTAACGGAGCGCCAAGTACGGCTGCCCCGCTGTTTGCCGCTGTGATCCCAGCAGCTACCACAAGTTCACAGTCCGGATGCGTTTCTGACATCTCATAAAGCAGGGAAGCCATACCGTACACACCGGCGTCACCGCTGCATACCATTGAGACCGTTTTTCCTTTTTCTGCTTCCTCAAAACACATCTCGCAGCGTCTGATCTCCTGTTTCATCGGAGTCGATAAAAATTCTTTTTCCTGATATTTTTCTCCTAATAATTTCAGATACACCGGATAACCGACGATCACATCACTGTCCAGTAAGGCGTGATCTGCCTGTGGTGTCAGCATTTCCGCTGTTCCCGGTCCCATTCCAACGATATATATTTTACTTTTCATCGATCCGATACTCCTTTGATAGTTCTCTCTCTAACTTCCAGTTATATTTTACAATCGCAATAGTCATGCCATTTTCCGCGACTTTTCTTAACACGAAGATTCCGCTCTCCCCGGCTGCTTTCATGGCGGCACGCTCGCAGACATTATCCACACCTGTTTTTTCTTTTACAAAAGAGGATTCCGAAAAATCGCCCTTCACCTGCCGCAGTGTCTCTGCCGGATAAGTCTGAAACGGAATACGGTTTGCAGCACACCACCGGAGCAGTCCTTCCTCCTCTTTTTTTAAATCAATGGATGCCATTGCACGGATCAGTTTTTTTTCAACTTTTGCATGAGCTAACCACTTCCGGATAAACTGATTCAGTTCCTCGAAGCTTTTTCCTTTTCTGCATCCGATTCCGATCACATACTCTTTTGGCTGCAAGCCCAGGATTCCCTGCTCTAACTCCGTATGTTGTGACGAAATCACAATGTCCGCCATTTTGCCTTCCAGAACTTTTGTGGAAACTTTTGCGATTCCGTCCCGGTTATAAATGGAAAGCCCGCATTTTTTTGCAAATACATCCACCGCAAAAGTCTGATTGACATCTGTAGCGGTTGTGATGACCGGGATTGCGCCGATCTGCTCTGCGATCTGTTCTGCAATCTCATTTGCTCCGCCCATATGCCCGGAAAGCAGCGGAATCACAAAGGTTCCTGCTTCATCTAATGAAACGACCGGGCTGTCACTTAATTTATCCGACACGAACGGTGCGATCATACGAACTGCAATCCCACAGGCACCGATCACGACAATCGCGTTTTTTTCTGCAAACTGCTGTCTGGTCCAGTCACTAAGACTTTTCCTTGCTTCCGCAGGTGACTGACTGCCTTGTTTCTCATTAGTCTTTTGGTGGCGGTTTTCGATCGTGATCTTAGCATTTTCCAAGTCAGACGCCAGCTCTGGCTGACAGCCATAGTAATTGTGCCAGCTCTGGCTGATTCTTTCTGCCAGTTCTGCGCCTTTATCTGTAAATGTGATGATACTAATGTTCATTTTTTTCTACCTTACGAAACTCTGTTTCAAAATCTGCTGCATAAAGTCTGGATTTTGCATAGTGCTGGTGTGCCACAACATCCCCCACGATAATGAGTGCTGTCTTTGTGATCTGATGCTCTTTTGCTGTCTCCTCTAACTGCGCAACAGTACAAAGATATGCTTCCTCCTCCGGCCAGGTTGCCTTATATACAAGCGCTGCCGGCGTATCCACCCGATAGCCCCCTGCGATCAGCCGTCTGCTTAGTTCTCCTAACATTCCGGTGCTTAAGTAGATTGCCATAGATGCCTGATGTGCTGCAAAGCTTTCAATGCTCTCTTTTTCCGGGACACCGGTTCTGCCCTCCATGCGGGTGATGATCAGTGACTGTGATACCTCCGGCAGCGTGTATTCCAGATTTAAGGATGCAGCTGCTCCAAAGCAGGCGCTCACGCCCGGACAACTCTCATACGCAATCCCCTTTTTCTCCAGAAAATCCATCTGCTCCCGCACAGCTCCGTAAATGCTCGGCTCCCCGGTATGGAGGCGCACTGTCATAAATCCCTTTTTTTCTGCCTCCTCCATTACCGCAAGCACCTGCTCTAGGGTCATGTACGCACTGTTATGTATCTCACATTGTTTTTTGCAATAAGTCAAAAGTTCGGGATTCACAAGTGATCCTGCATAAATGACAACATCTGCCTGCTGCAAAAGTTTCATTCCACGGACTGTGATCAGATCGGCTGCTCCCGGTCCTGCTCCCACAAAATATACCATACTGTTTTTGTTCCTTTCGTTTAGGTGCTTGCGAAACTCCGTCTATAAGTTTCGCAATTACCTATATTTTATTATAATAATTCTTGTAAAAACGCCTCGGCACCCTCGGATTTTGCAAGCTCTCCAAACTCATTGGAATAGAGGATCACTTCGATCTGTATTTTTCCGGCTGCGCGCTTTTTCAGATAAAACATGATCTTTGCAAGTAAGTCCTGCATAACTGCATCTTTTTTGCCACAAGCTTCCAGTTTTCTGACTGCCTCCTCTGTTGTCACACACTGTAGTATCTCATCTAACACCGGATAAGGAACCTGATTTCTCACCCCGGCTGCCACAAGCAATTCCATGCGGCAGTCCCCTTCTTTGGAATGTGTGTTCATGATCCCACCTGCTACTTTTACGAGTTTTCCGATATGTCCTGTGAGCAGCATTTTTTCAAATCCAGCGGCAATCGCCATATCGATCGTATCACCGATAAAGTTACTGCACTTTACGCTGCGGTCAAGATCATAGTGGTAGGTATTTTTCATAAAATCAAGTCCATAGTTGCCCGGAGATACCGCCGCGACCGGATACCCCTCCGCCTTTTTCTGATTTAATTCCACTTTGATCGTATCTAACAATGCCTGACTGCTCATCGGCTCGACAATCCCGGATGTTCCTAAAATGGAGATTCCTCCGACAATGCCAAGTCTTGGATTGAAGGTCTGCTCCGCAAGGTTTTCTCCTGTTGGCACGGAAATGATAATCTCAAGCGTTCCGGTATAGTCTGCTAATGTACAGACTTCCTGCACTTCTTTTGCGATCATTTCCCGCGGCACATGATTAATCGCAGCGTTTCCGACCGGCTGGTCTAAACCGGGTTTTGTCACCCTGCCTACACCTGTCCCACCATCGATCAGAATCTCTGCTTTCTTCTGTTCTGGCACTCCGTCACTTTCTGCAACAAATTTTTTGGAAACCCCTTCTTTATTTACGATTTCCTCTGAGGATAACTGAGCAGATATTTGATTTCCGATGCGTACGGTGGAAAAAATCAACGCCCCGGTTGTAATATCCGGATCGTCGCCACCATCTTTTCGCACCGCACAGGTCACCTCTTTTTCCCCTCTTGTAATTTCAAGGATTTCTGCATGAAAAACGATTCCCTTTGGTGTCTGAATTGTAATATCCTGTTTTAATTTTCCTGTTAAAAGCATATAGGCTGCTGCTTTCGAGGCAGCCGCTGCACAGCTTCCTGTTGTAAATCCGTATCGCATAATTTTCCAATGCTCCTTCTGCTCTCTCAGATTTTTACGTTAATCTGAAAATCTGCATCCATCTGTTCTGACTTTTACGTCTCATCCCGCAGTTCATACAAAAGTGCATTGCAGATTGCTGCCGCGACATTGCTGCCGCCCTTTCTGCCCCGGTTTATGATATATGGTATATCGGTCTTTAGAATCAGTTCTTTTGCTGCTTCCACATTCACAAATCCAACCGGAACCCCGATAATAAAAGCCGGGCGGTAACTTCCACTCTGTATCATCTGGTAGAGCTCGATCAACGCTGTCGGTGCATTCCCGATTGCAAAAATTACAGGCTTTTGGATCTGTGACGCCTTTTCCATGCTCACGGTGGCTCTTGTCACACCGCGCTCCTTTGCGATTTTTGCCACTTCCTCATCTGCCATAAAACAGTGCGCCTCTCCGCCGTACTTTGCCAGTTCCTTTTTATTCACGCCCGAAAGCGCCATATTGGTATCTGTGACAATGTCCGCCCCTCTTTTGATCAGGCTTTTTGCCACCGCTACTGCATCTGGCGAATACGTCATCGTCTTTGCATAATCAAAATCTGCACTTGTATGAATGGCTCTCTTCGTCACAAGCTCCTGCTCTTTCGGAAGCACGATTCCCATTTCTTCCAATTCTTTTGTTATGATTGCAAAGCTTCGTTTTTCGATTTCCTGTGGTCTGACATACTCAATCGTTTCCATGTGATACTCCTGCTCCTTCATTATCTGTCTTGTAAATTTCGCTGCACCTTCATTAGCTCCCCTGCAAATCTTCTACTCTTTCATTCGCTGTCCTGTGAATCCTGCCACCCCTTTTTTATGGCTGCGATCAGCTTCTCATTGTCCTCATGCTGCTTTACTGCAACCCGGTAATAACCAGTTTGCAGTCCCCTGTAATTACTGCAGTCACGAATTAAAATTTTTTGCTCTAATAATCTGTCATACAACGGCTGCCTTGTTTTTAAAAGAAGGAAATCCGCTTCGCCCGGAAAAACCTGAATGTCTGCATTTTCCAGTTCTTTTGCCAGATATTCTCGCTCTGTCCGGATATAGGAAACCGTCTCGTCGCAATATTCTTTTTCCTCCAAAGCTGCCAGTCCTGCTGCTTCTGCGATCACAGAAATATTCCACTCCGGCAGCTGCAGGGAAATACGATCTGTCTGTTCTTTTCCGCCACAGAATGAGAATCCAAGACGCACCCCCGGAATCGCATATAACTTTGTAAAAGCTTTCACAACGATGACATTCGGATAATCATGCAGATTGTGTGTGGAAAAAAAGCCTTTTTTCTCCGTAAATTCCAAAAAACATTCATCCAGCACAACCGTGATCTGTTTTTCTCTGCATCGGTCACAGATTTGCTCCAGCAGAGACTCCTCAATTGTATTTCCAACCGGATTGTTTGGATTCGCCAGAAACAGCAAATCGACATTCTCCTGCAATTTCTGCAAAAAATTTTCAGTCAGGCAGAAGTTGTCCGACTCTTTCATCTCATAATAGGAAACTACAGCATCTGTCACACCTGCCGCCCTCTCATAACCGAAAAATGAAGGAACCGGAATTATGATTTTGCGTGGTCTTATGGCGTGCACAATTGCTACAAATAGTTCCGACGCCCCATTTCCGCATAAAATATGCTCCGCGGGAATCTTGTATTTTTCTGCGATTTTAGCGATCAGTTTTGTATGGCTGATATCCGGATAATGCTCGCAGGAATCTATCGCCTTATGCATTTCTTCCTTCACTTTTTTCGGGATTCCGAGTGGATTGATGTTGACCGAAAAATCCAGTTCTACGTTATTCTGATAGATGTCTCCTCCATGTATGACCGGGCGCATTTTCTGTTTCCTCCATTCTTCTAAGCAATCCCCACAAGCACGATCAGACACAGCGCCTCGCACAAGATCGCGGTCGCATATAGCAGGCGGTTTGCGCGCTTAATGTCCTCGATCTCCACCGTTCTTGTGGCATCTCCGATATAGGGTTTTTCGACAATTTTTCCAAAATAGCTTGCATTTCCGGCAAGTCTTATTCCGAGTGCACCCGCGCACACCGCTTCTGTCTGTGCCGAGTTCGGGCTGGCATGTTTGTAGCGGTCTCTTTTATAAATATCCCATGCCTGTTTTGCATGAAACTCTTTTCCACAGAAAAAACAGGAAATTACCATAAGCACTGCGCTGATGCGGGCTGGGATATAATTTACGATGTCATCTAATTTTGCTGCGGTTCTTCCGAAATACAGATAACGGTCATTTTTGTATCCAACCATTGAATCCATTGTATTGACCGCCTTATAAAAGAAACCGAGAACCGGACCACCGATCGCGGTGTAAATCATTGGTGCGATCACACCGTCGGACGTATTTTCCGCCACTGTTTCGATCGCAGCTTTTGCAACACCTGTCTCGTCGAGATGTTCCGTATCCCTGCCGACGATCATGGAAACCGCTTTGCGCGAAGCTTCGATATCGCCCTTTTCTAATTCCTTATATACTTTCATGCTCTCGACTTTCAGACACTTTGTAGCAAGAATCTGATACGTCATAATTGTTTCAACAATAACGCCAAGATACGGATTCAGTCTGTATGCTCCAACCAGTATGATTGCCGCAACTGCCACGGTACAGCTTAAAACAGCCAGCACAAGTAGCACGCCTCTTACCTTCTCCTGTTCTGGTGTTGTATGTTTTTCTTCCTCTTTGCCGCCGATCAGCTTTTTTTCCAGAAAACTGATCCAGTTTCCGATCAGCCGGATCGGGTGTGGCAGCCAGTATGGATCTCCCAACAGTAAATCTAATAAAAATCCTGCCAGTGTGGCAGTGATATGATAAATCATAAATTTTTACTCCCTTTTTCTAACTGAATGACAGTCTCGTAACTTTCTCCATTTTTCAACTGGAAATCAAAATATTCTCCTCCGGTCAGCGTGCTTAAAACAGCCATGATCGTGCCACCATGAACCACTGCTGCAACCGGAACCTCTATCGCATCACGATCCGGTGTATCAGGCATTTCTATCTGCCATTCGTTTCCCGATGTATCCCCGGAAACATGCCTTAAAACATCCGCCAGCATTTCTTCAAACCCTTCCATAGAACGCCTGATAAAACTTTCTCTCGATTCACCACCCGGAAAAGGCAGTGTTCCGTTGCTGTCGATCCACTTCTGGTAATCTGCGTTGTCCCTTAAGTCCTCGTAATTTTTTCCTTCAAACAGTCCAAAATCCATTTCTTTCCACGAAGGAATCACTATCGGCTTCTGCGAAAAAAGGATTTCTGCTGTCTGCACACAGCGCTTCATCGGAGATGTATATAAAAAACCGGAATTATCCAGATTGTATTCTCTCTTTTTTTCTTCTAACAGTTGGATTCCTTTTTCCGACAACGGCTCATCTGTTTTTCCAAGATAACGGTGTTCTTCATTCGCTTTCGTCATTCCGTGCCGAATCCACGTAATTTTTACATTTACTTTATCTTCTGTCCGATTCCACATATAATACGCTCCACTGTCTTTGCCTCTCTGGCAAGCTGGATCAATAACCTGCCGGTACGCTCCCTATATTCGCGTTCCTCTTTATCTATCGGAACAATTCCATTGCCAATCTCATCACAGATAAAAATGCAGTCCGGATGTTCTTTATAGTATTGCAGCACAATCTCCTCTGCCGGCTTTCCTTCCTGTATCAGTTGTTTCACCCACAAATGCAGATCATTGACGATTGTAACATCCTGCCCTTTGTATTTGTTCTGCACATAGGAAAGTTTTCCCTGTGCATATCCACCGATGTATAGTTCCATATTTTTGTTCTTCCTTTTTCATTTTAAGCTGTGCTACGCGCCTGCAATCGCAACCGCAACTGCTGCGGCAGCCTCACATACCGTCACAAAAAATCCAGCTGTATCACCCGTGATCCCGCCAAATTCTTTATAGCTTTTCTTTTTAAAATAAAGGAAACTCAAAAGTGACGCAATGATCGCTGCCACACCATATTCTTTTGAAATGATGATCATAAGAGCCATGCATAAGATAAGTTGTAAATATAATCCTCTTTTAACTTTTTCTTTTTGTGCCCCAGATGCAAAGGTATAGAGAAGTCCCTCTTTTTTTGCTGACTGTAACGTCACAACTGCAATTCCGCTTAAGCACCTTGCCAGGAAAAAAACTGCCGCCACTGCAAACACTGCTTTTCGGGTATGGATCTCAGAAATCGCCGCAATATCGATCAGATAGTAAAGCACCAGCATAATCGCTGCAAATGCGCCGATATGGGAATCTTTCAGAATCTCTAATTTTTTCTCCCTGCTCTGGTACGAATGAAGTGCATCCATCGTGTCCATATAACCATCCACGTGAAATCCGCCTGAGATGATCAACGGGATTGCTGCTGCGATCAGCGCGTAACACAGCGTTCCTACCGCAAATTTTTCACACAACACCGCCCAGCCATAAAACGCCAGTCCGATCACACCACCGATCCACGGAAAAAAACACATCATGTATTCCATGTCTTCTTCCTTCCATTCAAATTGTGGCACCGGAATTTTCGAATAAATAGAAAATGCGATCACCATTGCTTTTAATATTTTCATGACTTATCCTCACTATACTTTCAACTCAACCGGAATCCCGACAACCACTTCTACCACCCGGTCTGCAAGTTCCGTAAGCCCTACGTTGATTTTACCAAGTGCTCTTAAGTATTCCATTGTTCCATCATCATATTTCACACCGTCCTCAAACACATTGTTGGTCACGATGATGAGGTTGTCTGTTTTTTGTGAAAGAAGCTGTATGTCATTTATGATTTTATCAGCCACCTGATCTGCTGATCTTACGCCGTCACCTGTAAACATCTCATTTGCTGCAAGATTCGACATGCACTCTAACAGCGCAGATTTTTTATCAGCAGCATCCGTCCTCATCTTTCCTATCTGCGACTGATATTCTGATACCTCAATTTTTCCGACATCAACCGGACTTTCAATCGTAAGAAACCCTTTTCCCGCTCGCAGTTTTCGGTGGCGCTCTACTTTCTTTTCTCCTTCCGCATCATAAACCTGCATGGTCGCAATATAAAATTTCATTCCTTCACAGGAAGACAGCAGTGTTTCCGCGTAAGCAGATTTTCCACTGCCACTTCCACCTGTCACCAATGTAACCATTGTAAACCTCTCTAAAATCTATGGTACTCCTCTATGTGAAAATCACCGAAGGTAGCTCCTGTCTCATATAATGTCATCGCCATATCCAGAAGTGAAAACATCATGACTGCTCCGGTTCCCTCCCCTAATGCAAGTCCGGCATCAATCACCGGATGAAGTCCAAGTTCTTTCATCAATAATTCAGATGCCGGCTCTTTGCCTCTGTGGGAAGGAATCATGTATTCCCTTGTTCCCTGAGAAAGCCGCTCGGCTGTCAGTGCTGCCACCGCGCTGATCACGCCGTCTATCGCGATTGGGATATGATATTTTGCTCCGCCTAAAAATACGCCGCAAAGTCCGGCGATATCCAGTCCTCCCACCGAACATAAAATCTGCATCGGCTCTGTCGATTTAAGCTGGTATTTTTTTAATGCTTCTGCAATCACCTGTCTTTTTTTTACAAGTCCTGCATCGCTTAGTCCTGCGCCACGACCTGAAACGGTCTCAGGTGAAACATCAAGCAGCGCTGCTGCCATCGCCGCGCTTGTCGTCGTATTGCCAATTCCCATTTCCCCTGTGCCAAGCAGCGTATAGCCTGCATCTTTGCACTCTTTTACAAGTTCCATGCCTGTTTGTATCGCCTGCAATGCCTCCTGCCCGGACATTGCAGGCTCGATAAGGAAATCATTGGTTCCTTTTCTTATTTTTTTATTGGTCACTCCCGGAAAAATTTTGTCCGTATTTACCCCAATGTCTACCGGAATTATATCTGCTCCGGCGGCTTTTGCCATTTTACAGACCGAAGTGTTGTTTTTTCCAAGATTCTCTGTCACCGCCGCAGTAACCTCCTGCCCGGACTGGCTGACACCTTCTGCGACGATTCCATTGTCCGCACACATGACGATCACCGCTTTTTTAGTAATGTCAATGTCCTCGGTTCCAAGAATCGCTCCTATCCTTGCGATGATTCCTTCAAATGCGCCCAGTCCGTCCAACGGTTTTGCAACCCGGTCCCAATTTTGCTTTACCCGGCGCTCTATGTTCTGATTCGGTAAATCTATTTCAAATTTCATCTGTTTCCTTCTATATCTATCTACTCTCTTTTAACATTGCATAAATTGCATCCATATCCATGGATTTCCGCAGTCCGTCTGCGAGCTTATCATACTGCATCTGCTTAAACTGCTGGTAACTCATCATCTGTGCAGTATCTAACACAACACCTTTTTTTTCTGCCAGAATCTGAACCAGCATCCCTGCAATATTTCCTTCGTCAAAAATGCCATGCACATACGTTCCATACACATTTCCGGAATATGCACCATCCTGTTTTTCTGTGCTCGCATGTACTACGTCTGTAATTTTTGTCAGGAAATTATCTTTTACACAATCTGCCTCATCCGTATCCGTCAGCTTCTTCGTGCTTCCCATATGGATCTCATACCCACGCACAGGCTTCCCGGAAAGTCCTGCCAGCACACCCGATATGTTACCAAATATGCCTGTCACCTGTGTTCTTGTTTTTTCCTGCTTTAATTCTGTCACGACTGGAAGCAGCTCCATGCCCTTCATGCTTCCGCCTGCTTCCACCTGACACGGATCACTGATCTGCGCTCCCAACATCTGATAGCCACCGCAGATTCCAAATACAACCGTATCTTCCGATTTCTTTTTGATCAGGGCTTCTAAACCATTCTCGCGCATCCACTTTAAATCTGCCATTGTATTCTTGCTTCCCGGAAGCACGATCATGTCCGGATGATGCAGTTCTTTTGCATGTTCCACATAACGCACCGATACGTGCTCCATCTGCTCGAAAACAGACAGATCCGTAAAATTGGAGATTCTTGGATAACGGATCACCGCGATATCAATGATCCCTTCCTCTTTCTGTTCCAATCTGCTGCTTAAGCTGTCCTCATCATCAATCGAAAGTTCCATGTACGGGACTACGCCAACGACCGGCACCCGACCGCGTTCCTCTAGCATCACAACACCGGGATCTAATATCGTCTTATCTCCACGGAATTTGTTGATGATAAGTCCCTTTACACGCTCTTTTTCAGAATCTTCCAAAAGCATTAACGTGCCGAGAAGCTGTGCAAACACACCGCCTCTGTCGATATCTCCCACTAAAAGCACGGGCGCATCCACAAGTTCTGCCAATCCCATGTTGACAATATCGTTTTCCCTAAGGTTAATCTCTGCCGGACTTCCGGCTCCTTCTATTACAATGATGTCATTTTCTTCTGCAAGCTGCCCGAATGCTTTTTTTATTTCCGGGATCAACTGCTTTTTATAAGCAAAATAGTCTTTCGCACTCATATTTCCAAGCACTTCGCCGTTCACGATCACCTGTGAACCTACATGCGTCGTAGGCTTTAAAAGGATTGGATTCATGGCAACGACCGGTTCCACTCCTGCTGCCTCTGCCTGCATGACCTGTGCACGCCCCATTTCCAGTCCCTCTTTTGTGATAAAGGAATTGAGTGCCATATTCTGCGACTTAAACGGCGCCACACGGTAGCCATCCTGTTTAAAAATCCTGCAAAGTCCTGCCACGATCAGGCTTTTCCCTGCATTTGACATTGTTCCCTGAACCATGATCACTTTTGCCATAATTCAATCTCCATTCCAGCAGCCTCCGCCTCGTTTAAAAGCTGCCTGTTACGTTCATTCTGTGTTCCAAATATCGTCTGACAACAGAACACTTTTTTGCAGGAAAACATGACCTGCTTTGCCTCCTCATAACGCTGTCTGGAAAAGTCCTGATAAGCTTTCTCTGCGATCACAGTGTCTGCCAGCGCTTTTGCCGGAAGATAGTCCACATCCTGCTCTCCAAGGATTCCAACCGCAAACGGGATGCCTTCCCGCTGAAGCCGCCGGAATAAAAAGCTTCCGGTGCCGTTTCCTGCAATGACAAATACCTCCGGTGTTCCCACACATTTTTTCAATTCCACAGAACCATTTGCCTCATGAAATGTTCCCTCTGTGATCTCATAAAGATCATTGATAAAACCTTCTATAAAAATCTCTTCCGGTGTCCCGAAATGTGCGATCTTATCCCCCTTCACACAGACGATCTTATCGGACACACGCTCTGCTAAATCCAGTTCGTGCAGCGACATCAGCACACCGATTTTATTCTGCTGCGTCATTTTCTGCAGCATCGATAAAAATTCCAGTTTATATTTCACATCAAGATACGATGTCGGTTCGTCCAAAATCAGGATCTCCGGTTTCTGGCACAACGCTTTTGCAAGCAGTACACGCTGTTTCTGACCGTCACTTAAGCTCATGAAATCCCGGTCTTTCAAATCTGTGATCCGTATCTGCTCCATGCACTGCTGCACAATCGCCTCATCTTCCGGTGTAAGGATTCCAAGACCTCCGGTGTAAGGGTATCTTCCCATTGCCACAACGTCACGTACTGTCATAAGCTCCGGTGTGATGCGCTCTGTAAATACAATTGACATCTTCTTTGCCAGCTCTTTTTCCGGCATTCCTTTTAATGCGGTGTTTTCCACATAAACACTGCCCGAAATCTCCTGCAGCTGCTTTGTGATTGTTTTTAAAATGGTAGATTTTCCTGCTCCGTTTGGTCCGATTAATGTGACGATCTCGCCTTTTTTTAAAGAGATCTCAATATTTTCGATCAGCTTTTTTCCATGATAACCAACGGATAACTGCTCTGTATGTAAAAGTTTCTGTGCTTCCATTCCGCACCCCATTTCTGCTCTGATAACTTTCCTTTCTCCGCGACAACACATATCTGCACGAATGTCTTCATCTGTCTCTGCTACTTACTCGTTGCCACACTAATATCGCTTCTGTCTCTGCCGTAACATCACTGCGATCATGACCGGAGCACCAAAAATTGCTGTGACCGTGCTGATGCTCATCTCGGTCGGTGCGAATACCGTCCGCGCTAAAACATCGCAGAACATACAAAACACTGCCCCGCCCAAAAAACATGCCGGTATCATAACGATCGGCTTTGCGGTCTGAAAGAACCGTTTCATAATCTGCGGAACTGCAATTCCGACAAACGAAACCGGACCTGCAAATGCTGTCACAACCGCAGATAAAATGCTCGACAGCAGAACAAGCAGGACGCGGAACAGCCGGATATTAACGCCCATATTTTTTGCATAAGTCTCACCTAACTGGTAAGCCTCCATAGGCTTCGACAAAAAGAACGTCATAATGCCTGTGACCGCTACCACTAACAGAATTGTTTTCACATTTTCCCACGTAATACCGGAAAAACTTCCCATAGACCAGTTATGAAGATTGACAATATCCGAATCCTCTGCAAACGTCACTAAAAAATCCGTGACAGCCGAACAGATATAGCCGATCATGACACCGATCAGCACTAAAAACGACATATCAGAAACCTTCGGTGACATTAAAAGGACACAAAACATGGAGAGCATTGATCCTAAAAATGCCGCCACGATCAGATCTACCGACGATAATGTGCGAGACCACTTTAAAAATACGATCATAACAACCGCCACAAATAATTTTGCCCCGGAGGAAATTCCAAGTACGAACGGTCCTGCAATCGGATTGTGAAAAAAAGTCTGCAACAAATATCCGGACAGTGCCAAAGCCCCACCGAGCAGAATTGCTGCAAGTGTTCTCGGTATGCGGATCTGAAACAGGATCGTTGTATACAGCTCGTCTCCCTCTCCGGTCAGCTGTCCCCATATGTCTGCCACAGAGATAGACACACTTCCGGCACACACACTGATCGTAAAAAAAATCACAAGCAATAAGATTAAAATCACAAAGCATGCCGTATATTTTATTTTTCTATTTGAGCCTGTACATATAGGTAAGTTCATCCGTGTCCTCCGATGTCAGCATCTCATGAAAATCGTGGATAATACTTCCGGTATCCATTGTATCCTGATAAAGATTTTGTCCGATGCACCAGACATTTCCATTTTTTACTGCTTTAAAATTTTCGAAAAGACTGCTTTTTCCAAGCAGATCCTCTATCGTTTCCAAGTTGCCGTCAATGGTACTGTTATAGACTAAATAATCTGCATCTTTCGCCTGTGCGTAAAACTCCTCCATCTGCATGTTCACGCTTGAAGCCGCATTATCTTCTCCCTTTAAATTTTCAAAAATATAACTGCCTCCCGCAAGGTCGATCATTTTCGGAACATAGTCATTGCTTTTCCGCACGCTGACCGTTCCTGCTGTTGTGATGTAGAAAAATGCAACTGTTTTTCCAGTATCTTCGGCATCCGAAAGTTCTTCCACATACTGCTTCTGTTCTTCGAACGCCTTCGATGCCTCCTCCTCTTTTCCGGTCAGCACACCATAAAGTTTTACCCATTCTGTCCTGCCAAGCGGATCTGCTTCGTAACTGGAATGATCCACCAGTACCGGAATCCCAAAGGATTCGAGATTCTCTTTTACCTCCGGTGCATGTCCGATCATGGTCGATTCAACGGCAAGCTCACAGTTTTTCGAACAGATCAGCTCATAATCCGGTGCATTGTACTTTCCGGCGTAAAGGATCTGTCCGCTCTCCATTGCCTCTTTTGCCTCCGGAATCTCCCATTTTTCCGCGGTCAGCCCGGATAGGCAGATAGAATCTAACGCCCCGATGCTGCAAAACATATCCATGGTTGCCGAAGCGACCAGATAAATATCCGACACCGGCGCTTTTAAAACTGTAATATCGTCCGCTAAGTCCTGCGGCACTTCCTTATCTTCGGTATTTAACAAAAATCTGCTGTTGTCCGCTATCGAGATCAATGTAAAACCATTGTCATAATAATCAACTGCGAACTCTGTCGCATAATCTAACTTCATGCTTGTCTCGTATGTAAGTTCCTTACTGATCGTATGGTCTGTCATTTTCCACGAATCCGTGTCTTTGCCACAGCCTACTGCCACAGCCACGATCATCAGCCAAAAAAGAACCACGATACCGATTCGTTTTCCCTGCTTCATGCCTTTTTCTCTTTTCTTTTCCGATATAGCGCAAATGCTGCCACGCTGACGGCGATCACTGCCGCAACATAGATAACCGCGATTACTGCCATCGGTTTTTCTCCCTGATTTGCTATGGATGTGCTGTCTAAAAATATCGTGTAATCGATCTCATGCGGCACGCTCATAGCAGTTGTATCTGCTGTCACAGCCACCTCTGTGTCAAAGGCTGTCACCGGAAGTTCAAACACGGAATTGCCCTCCGTATTGACCGGATAATAAGTCTCTCCGTCTAAAATCATATAATCGTAGTTTTGGCTGCTCCACTCTATCTCAACAACTGCTTTTTCATCCTGCACAAAAATGGTTGCCGGCGAGGTGATCGTCGCCCTGCCGCTTCCACCTGTTAACACCGCTTCTATCTCATATTCTCCGTCCGGAAGATCCACATGTATTCCTTTTTCCCATACTGTGGTTTCTGCTAAATTCTCCTGCATGTCCTATCCTTTCTCCACACCTTCTGCCATAGTTATGGATGAGATCATGCATTGTGAAAATGATTTTTTCTATCTCTGTGTACACCAAAAAGAAAAGCGCCTCTTTTTTTCCAAAAAGAAACGCTGCACAAAAAATCCTGCGATCAAATATTCCTGTCACTTTTCCATTCCTTATGCATTGCGACAGTTCCATTTTCCTCATCCGTACAGCCAGTTACTCGTGGCATGGAAACGAATTGTTTCCCGTACAACAAATCAGGCAGGTCTCCTGGCTCATAGATCCACGCGCATTGCCCTCTTCCCGGTTGCCCAGTGAGTTTTTAGCATACGCTCCCTAAATACAGTGACGAGTTCGTACAGGATTCGCACCTGTTTCCCTTTTCACCAGATCCGGCAGAATTTTTTCTGTCTATCTGACACCTGTTTGTTTTCTATATTCATTAAAGTTCGTTTGAACTATACCATATGCGCCCTCAAATAGCAAGAAAAAGCAAAAAAGCAGAATGAAAAAGCCCTCTTTTAACCTGCTCTTTCACTCTGCTTCTTTCGTACATTATTAACAAACTTTTTCCAGGATCTCGTTTAAGGCATTTCCACTGCTGGAGTGACATCTTACCACCTCAGCATTGCTTCGCTCTGCCTCCGCTACCGCACATTTCACCATTTTATGGGAAACTGTATTTGTAAACAGGATAATCAGATCCGGTGACCCAATCTGGCTGCTCAACTTTGCAGGCATCTGGGTAAATACTTTTGCCTTACATTTATGTTCCTTACAAATCTTTTTATACTGACACACCATGCGGTCATGTCCTCCAATAATGACTACGCTCATAAATTGTCCTTTCGTAATACTTCTTACCTTATTATAAGGCTGCCAACTGTTTTCCTAAATCTTTGCACGCTGCGATCGCATCATCATCCGGTGCTTCCTGACAGATCACACCCTCACCATTGATCACGGTTGCACCTGCTGCGCTCATGCGGTCTACCCAGTCACGCATCCACTGTCCGTCGCCCCAGCCATAAGAACCGAATAATGCGATCGTCTTGCCTGCTGCAAAGCCTTCCACATCACTTACGAATGGCTCCATTTCGCCTTCCTCTAACACTTCTGCTCCCATTGCCGGGCAGCCCATTGCAAATCCTTTTGCAGCTTTTAAGTCATCCAAAGATGCGCTTGCAACGTCAACGACAACTGCCTCTTTTCCTGCTGCTGTAACGCCCTCTGCTACTGCATTTGCCATGCTCTCTGTATTTCCTGACTGTGACCAGAATACGATTGTTACTTTATCCATGATTTTTTCCTCCATTTTTACAGTGTTCACGATTTTTTTCAGGGAATCAATATGTCTCTCTTTTAATGTTATCGTTTTTCTGTTTTTCTATTCTTTCTTATTTCTAAGTTAGTTTTCTCTAACCATTGTGTAAAATTAAGCAACACATCCCGCTGTTAAAACAAGTTGTTTTCTGGACTCTGCAATCATATCTTTTACGCAGAATCCCTTTGCTAAAAACTGTAGTAAAAGCTTTCTTGCTTCCTCGTACTGTTCAAACAAAGCAACCTTCTCCTCCACATGACCGTACACTTTCCAGTATCCCGAGTAAAGGTAATTTCTGCCTTGATTTTCAATGAATCCCTCTACATCCTCCACCGGATAGCCAAGCAGCAGTCCCATTTCATGTGGAAAACCGCCTCTCTGGCTCATATAGCTTTCATACCGTTTTTGAAACTGGCTTAAAACTACGGAAAGATCAAGGTTTTCATAGCCAAACCGTTTCATGGACTGACAGACATTTTTCTCTTTTAAATAGTCTTCCAGTTCCTCTTTGCAGTAAAGCAGATACGTCACTTTTTCCTCGTTTTCCAACAACAGAAACCATGAAATTCCGGAACGGTTCAAAACACGTCTGACCTGCGCTGTCATGCTCCGCTCCACGATCAGAAGATTTGAGATTTTGATACCGGAGATCATAGGTGCACACTGTATGACAAGATGCGTCTCAATCTTCTCTCTGTCCATTCTTTTGATCATCTCATAAACTTCCTGACTCACGGCTGCCTCCTTTTATATGGTTAGTTATATCTAACTTGTATGCATATATTACCTAAAAAAAGAAAACGTGTCAACACTTTTATTGACACGTTTTCTCGTTAAGTGATTTATCTGATATAATTCCTATCTTTTTACTGGATTTTATGTTTCCTGAAACTCTTTTCTGCATAGAAACGTACAGATCAGGATAAAAATACAGCAGATGATCCAGGTTGCCGGCTCACACACGCACACCGCAACATATCCATACACCGGAACGATCCGCATTGCAAAGACTACTTTTCCAAGCAATTCCAACCCACTGCAGATAAGCGGCATCAACAGATGATTCATTCCCTGCAGCATATTTCGCAGGATAATGATCACAGCCATTGTCGGGATCAATGGGAAACTGATTCTAAGATAAAGTACTGTATTGTAAATGATCTCTGCATTGCTGCTTCCGGTTACCAGCCGGACTGCATCTTCCGCCAAAAATGTCACAAAGATCATGGAGATCACCCACCAGATTGCAAACATGAAAAATGCTGACCAGACACCTTTTTTGATCCGGCTTCTGTTTCCACCACCCATATTCTGGCTTGTGTAAGTTGCCACACTCGTTCCAAGGGCAAGTCCCGGCGTGTGGAACAGCTCTGCCAGTCTTCTCGCTCCTACCTGCGCTGTGATATACAGATTGCCAAGAGCATTAATACTTCCCTGCAAGATCACACTACCGATGTTATAGATTGCGCTCATCAAAGCCATGCTAAGCCCTGCTCCTGCCATTTCCAGAACAAACTTTTTCTCCACTTTATAATCCGTTTTCTTAAAATGAAGCAGCGGATAATTGCGCCGTATGAGCAAAAATGCCAGAAACGCACTCACTCCCTGGGAAAGTACTGTTGCAAATGCAGCTCCTCCAATTCCCATTGCAAGCGGTGCCATAAACACATAGTCCAGTGTGATATTTAACACGCTGCTGAAAAGCAGAAACAAAAGCGGCGTCATACTGTTTCCAACTGCCTGTAACATCGCAGCTTCCATATTATATGCCATGGTAAAAGGAATCCCGATCAGAATGATCGTCAGGTACTTCATGGCTCCTGCCATTGTATCGTCCGGAACCTGCAGCAGCATCAACAATGGTTTCTCACACAGTAAAAAAATCACCATTAAAACAATTGCGGCTGACATGGAAATTGTCACCATCCAGCACGTGGCATGCTTCATTTTTTTCTCATCCCCGGCGCCAAAGCTGCGGCTTAAAGACAACGCCAGTCCATTGTTCATTCCAAATGCAAAATTCGTGATAAGTCCATATAGCGCCGAAACTGCTCCAATCTGTGCGAGTGCGTGATCTCCCAGAACATGTCCGGCAATTGCAGTATCCGCCAGATTATAAAACTGCTGTAGCAGATTTCCAAAAAACAGTGGCAGCGCAAATTTTAATACAAGCCGGAACGGATTTCCCCTTGTCATATCCAGCACACGGCTTTTTTCATTTGTTTCCATCGTAATCCCTGCTCCTTTAATCTTTACTCAGAAACCGGTCCCACTCTTCGACATCTGCGCTTCCGCTTACTTGGATCATAAAAGTATGGTCTTCCGTATCGATGGATACCGTATAGACACCTTTCTCCTGCTCAATGGAATAGATTTCACATCCTTCCAGTTCCTTTAATTTTGCTGCCTGATCTTCTGCCGCGATCAGTATATCCTCTTTCTTTTCTTTCAGATTACCGTCTGCATCATAAACTTTATAACCTTCCTCGACAAATGCCGTTATCTCCGGCTCACGGATTTTCAGTTTCAGTTCATTTGCACGCATTTCGCGGATATCACGATTGCAAGAATTTTGTGGTAAAATCGTCACATTGTCCAATATCATTTCAAAGATCCCATTGACTGCGCAGGTTTCTGCAATGTATGCGCCCTCAAATCTAAAGTTTTGTAATTCATTGTCGGTATGGTATTTCATTTGTTTTCTCCTGTCATTGATATCTTATTTGTAAATTGAATTATTTCTTTTACTGTTCGTGATTGTCCTGCTCCTGCAACTTTCTCACTTCGTCTAACGGAAGTCCTGAAATTACTGCAATCTTTTCAGGTGTGAATTCCTGTAAAGCAAGCATACGCTTTGCGGTTTCAAAAGCAGCCTGATTTTTGCCTTCTGCCAGTCCAACTTCATGTCCAGCTTCAAACTCCGCCTTTCTCAATTTCTTCTCTTCCAATTCTTTATCATACTCAAAAATACTCATATTAATAACCTCACTCCGGTTTCGGATAAGGAATTCTGTCAGGATTCCTTCCCGGATACATTCGTTTACAGCACGTTCCACTGCCTGGTTCAATTGCATGTATGCCGCATAGTGACGTACTTTGGCAACATACTGTGCATATTCTTTTAACATACTGCAATGCTGCATCAACTCTGCATTGTGTCCTTCATTGACATTGAAAACCGTAACAACCAATTCAAGTTTTGGCTCGCCTGACAAATGCTCAAATGCCGAGGAAAGCCGAAGTTCTGTGCAATCAGCAATTCCCGTCGAACCATTATAAAATTCAATAAAATTGGGGGCAGGAATTTTCTGTAAGGTGGAAGAGAACAGTGATTTCTTATCCACGAGTTTCTGATATTCACTGCAAATATAAAATAAATCTCGAAGTGGCATATTAGGATTATAAGTTGACTGATGCTCATAAAGATATAAATTGGTATCCATGATAAATGCCAGATCATTTTTCATCCCCATATATATGGCATTCTCTAATGTAACAATTTCCAACTCTTCCGGGTTTTTATAATCTGTCTGATTCACTGCGTTATAAAGCGATAACAGATTTTTCCTGTCAGAAAACAGCATCCGAAAGACAGTGTCTTTATAATTTCGGTTTGCCTTTGGTTCTTTGACTGTAAAACTCCTTTTTGTCCTGTTCCGGTTTCTTTTGCATTTTGCCATAAATCGTTTCCTCCTGATCTTGGTGGGACAGTTCATAATAAACACTGCCCTAGCAGGAGAGTAACAGATACTATCTCTAAATTCGTTCGTCTCCTGCTTTTCAATTGTTGATGGGTAACAAAAAGCATAGATACGAATGAAGCGCACAGATTATTTTGGGAACTAATCTGTAGTTCTTAGAATATAGATGACAAAATTGTCATGAAGATTTTGTAAAATATGCTTTGTTTGATTATAGCACAAAAGCAGAAGCAGAAGCAAGAAAATACTTCTACCTTCTGTACCAACTGAGATTGTCCTAACTGAGATTGTATAGACGCTATTCTCACAGTCTATAGAATAAATTTCACAGCACAGGTCGTAGAATCTACCTCTACGATTGCCTGTATTAATTTAATTCGAGCATTCTGTCAATACAGCGTTTTGCTCCCTTACGTACTTCCTCAGGTAAAATAATTTCTTCACCGGCAAGACCTTTCAGACAATTATATACATCTACTAAAGTTGTAAGTTTCATATTGTGGCATACACAATCCTTGGAAAGTGGATAAAACAGCTTATCCGGACACTCATACTGTAAATGGGAAACTATGCTGTTTTCTGTTCCAATGATAAATTCCTTATCTGTACTCTTCTTCGCATAGGACATAATTCCTGTCGTGCTTCCGATGTAGTCTGCATTTCTGGTTACTACAGCGGCACACTCCGGGTGAACAAGGAGCTTCGCATTTGGATGAGCTTTCTTTGCTTTTGCCACATCTGATTTGCCCATTCTAAGATGCGTCGGACATCCGCCCTTGATAAATTGAAACGTTTTCTCAGGAATCTGTTCTGCTACCCATGCTCCGAGGTTACAGTCCGGAATAAAAAGAATCTTGTCGTTCTCCAGTTTCTTAACAATAGATACTGCTGATGCAGATGTAACACATACATCACATAATGTTTTCAATTCAGAAGTTGTATTAATATAAGCTACTACTGTATAATCCGGATACTGTTTTTTTAATTCTTTCAATTCTTCCACTGAAAGCTGTTCTGCCATAGGACATCCTGCTTCACTGCTGGAAAGAAGTACCTTCTTGTCTGGTGAAAGAACCTTCACGGTTTCTGCCATAAAACGGACTCCGCACATAAGGATCGTCTGTTCCGTTGTTTTGGCAGCCTGCTGGCTCAATGCAAAGGAATCTCCCATATAATCCGCAACTTCTAATATCTCATGGTTTTGATAGGCATGTGCAAGAATACATACATCTTTTTCTTTTTTTAATCTAAGGATCTCGTCCTGAATTTCTCTTGTCGTCATCTTTCCCTCTTTTATCACAGAAAGGCTTTCTTCTTCCGGTATTCGTTCTGTCTTAATGTGATTTCATTTTTAATTTGTTTTCCAAACGACAGTATCAATACCGGATCTCACTGCCTTTTGCTCACTTTAGTAAAAGTATACGATTTGAAATATACACTGTCAACACAAAAAATTTACAGGTGTCTTGTCAGTTGTAAAATTAAGTGTTATACTTGGAGCAATCTGTAAAAAAACACTATTTTATTAACATAAAAGAATAGGAAAAGAATATGAAAACAGATATACTTATAGTTGGAAGTGGCTGTTCCGGATTGTATGCAGTCTTAAATCTTCCTGAGGAATTAGATATTATGCTGATCACGAAGTCTGATTTTGAAAGCAGTGATTCCTTTTTGGCTCAGGGAGGCATGTGTACGTTAAAAGATCCGTCTGATTATGACAGCTTTTTTGAGGACACATTAAAAGCCGGACATTATGAGAATGACCAGAAGTCTGTCGAGATCATGATCAAGTCTTCCCCTGATGTAGTGAAAGATTTGGTAAAATACGGTGTCTCTTTTACCCGGGACGAAAATGGTGATTTTGTCTATACAAGAGAAGGTGCACATGCTCATCACAGAATACTTTTCCATGAAGATATCACTGGAAAAGAGATCACAAGCCACCTTTTAGATGCCGTCAAAAAATTAAAGAATGTAAGAATGTATGAATATACGACTCTCTTAGATATCCTTTGCGATGGCAGCAAGTGTTATGGTGGAATTATCAGGTGGCCTGATGGCAGGGAAGAACCGGTCGAGGCTGACTATGTAATACTTGCAACCGGCGGTATTGGTGGAACATACAAGCATTCCACTAATTTCAAACACCTGACCGGTGACGGCGTGGAGATTGCCAGACGTCATAATATTGAACTGAAAAATCTGGATTATGTCCAGATCCATCCTACTACTCTTTACTCTGACAATGAAGAAGAAAGAAGCTTTCTTATTTCTGAATCTGTAAGAGGTGAAGGTGCCAGACTTTATGATAAGAATATGAACCGTTTTGTAGATGAACTGCTTCCAAGGGATCTGCTTACACAGGAAATTTACAAACAGATGGAGAAAGACGGTACTGATTTTGTGTGGGAAGATTTGAGAACCATCCCGCATGACGAATTGATAAATCATTTTCCAAATATTATTGAACATTGCAGCCAGGCCGGCTATGATGTGTTCCATGAATGTATTCCTATCGTTCCAGCCCAGCATTATTTTATGGGCGGAATCAAGGTAAACCATAACAGTAAAACTTCTATGGATCATCTCTACGCAGTCGGTGAAACCGCATGCAATGGAGTCCATGGTAAAAACAGACTTGCAAGTAACTCCCTTTTAGAGAGTCTTGTATTTGCAAAAAGAGCAGCAAAAGAAATTGCTGATGAAAGGAGATAACGATGTACGATCAGGTAACATTGGGGTTAAATGTAGACCCATTTATATTAAGTGCTTTAAAAGAAGATATCACAAGTGAGGACGTTTCCACAAACAGTGTCATGCCACACCCACAGCAGGGCGAGGTAGACTTGATCTGTAAAGAAGATGGCATTATCTGTGGTCTTCAGGTTTTTGAAAGAACCTTTACTTTACTCGATTCCAATACAACCGTAGAATTTTTTGTAAAAGACGGTGATCATGTAAAAGCCGGTGAACTCATGGCCAAGGTTCATGGCGATATCCGTGTGCTTCTCTGCGGAGAGAGAACTGCTCTTAACTACCTTCAGAGAATGAGCGGAATCGCAACCTATACAAGTCAGGTGGCAAAGCTCCTTGAAGGAACCGGGATCAAGCTTTTAGACACAAGAAAAACCACACCTAACAATCGTATTTTTGAAAAATATGCCGTGAGAGTCGGTGGCGGAAATAACCACAGATACAACCTTTCAGATGGTGTTCTTCTCAAGGATAACCATATCGGAGCTGCAGGTGGTGTAAAAGAAGCTGTCAAAATGGCTAAGGAATATGCACCTTTTGTAAGAAAAATCGAAGTTGAAGTTGAGACTTTTGAAATGGTACAGGATGCTGTGGAAGCAGGTGCTGATATTATCATGTTAGACAACATGGATAATGATCTTTTAAAACAATCCATTGATTATATTGCCGGCAGAGCTGAAATCGAAATTTCCGGAAATGTTACAAAAGAAAACATTGAAAGGATTAAGAATTTTGGTGTTGATTATGTATCAAGCGGTGCACTGACACACTCAGCTCCAATTATGGACATTTCACTCAAAAATTTACATGCAGTTTAGAAAGGACTTTGACAGATGAACGGAGAGATCAGAAGAGCAAAAATAGAAAATATTTTGAAATCCAGCGCTGTGCCTGTCCCTGGAGTTACTCTGGCAAAAAATCTGGATGTAAGCAGGCAGATCATCGTTTCGGACATTGCTCTTCTTCGTGCAAATGGTCTGACGATCCTTTCCACAAACAAAGGTTATATGATTCCAAAACAATCCGTCTGCCAACGGGTATTTAAAGTGATCCATGCAGATGATCAGGTTGGAGAAGAACTCTCTCTGATCGTTGATAATGGCGGTGTTGTCAAAGATGTTTTTGTTTACCATAAGGTTTATGGTGTTGTCCGGGCTGATATGAACATCCGCACAAGACGCGATGTTAAAAAATTTTTAGAAGGACTCTCTATCGGAAGTTCCAGCCTTCTTAAGAATGTGACCGGTGGTTATCATTACCATACGATTGAAGCTGAATCCGAAGAAATTTTAGATGATATACAAAATGAGCTGGCAGAAAAAGGTTTTCTGGCCAAGCTGCAGGATTATGAGCCTGTAGATTTCTGGGGTGAAGAATCAAATATAAACGTTTAATGCAATCAAGGCGTCAGTCCGGTATTTCCGGAACTGACGCCTTTTAAGCATTGGAAATTGTCAATGCCACTGTTTTGTCTTACATATACTTCTTCACAATATTCTCCATTACTTTCCACTTATGTTCCATATCAGAGACAAGTTTAAACTGTGTCCTTGCCCGGTCCAAATTCTGCCCCGGTCTGTGAATTTTAAAATAAATGTCTCCCTGAATATAATCCATAAGAAACCTCATTCCACATTCATAGGTCATAAGCCTAGCGCCCATCGGAAGCAGCTTTATCTCTTCCTGTGAAAGTTTTCCACCACATCCCTCTATAAAGCCCTTCGCACATGCTTCAAAAAGCTCTAAATCGCACCACACTTTATCCAGATTTTGTTCATCCTCTAATGCTGTACTTGCTCCAATCCGCACCGCATCTCCAAAATCATTCATGGCTACCCCAGGCATTACAGTGTCCAGGTCAATCACACATATTCCTTTTTTGGTATCCTTATCCATGAGGACATTATTAATTTTTGTGTCATTATGAGTCACACGACAACTGATTTTCCCACTTCTAAGCAAATCCTGAAAGCAGTCCACAATTTCTTCCCTGTCCAATACAAACTGAATTTCCTCCCGGACCAAATCCACTCTGCTGCACACATCCTCTTCCACTGCCTTTTTGAATGTCTCAAATCTTTCTCTGGTATCATGAAATCCCGGAATTGTCTCATGAAGTGTTTTCGCCGGATAATCCGCTAACATACTTTGAAATCTGCCAAATGCCAGACCGCCCTCATAAAGTATTTCAGGATTATCTATCAAATCATAGCTTACAGTATTTTCAATGAATACATAAGCTCTCCAATACTCACCTTCCGAGTCCACGTAATAGGGTTTCCCGTCTTTTGCAGGAATGACATTTAATGTCTCCCTCTCTGGATTTCCACCGTTAGCTGAAATTTTTCTTTTTAAAAATTCAGTGACTCCAACGATATTTTCCATTAATTCAACCGGGTTTTTAAAGATACTCTTGTTCATCTGCTGTAAAATATAATGCTTTTTTACTCCCTGTTCGTTTTCAAATGTAACACGGTAAGTATCATTAATATGTCCATTTCCCCATGGAATTTCTTCTTTATATACACCTTCAAAACAGAAGTTTGCAGCCGCTTCTAATTTTCCACAGAGCTGTTTTGGATAAAAATCATTCTCTTCCAGCTTTTTCACTGCTGCCATAACCATTGGTTTATCTTCCCTGTAGGTAACTCCATACCACTTTTCTGTTGTAAGAAGAACTTTTACTTCTGCCTTATTGCTATCTAACAGTCTGCTGACGACCGACGGAAGATAATATTCACATTTCAGTGGATTATGTTGCAGACCCTCCTGCAGAAAATCACGAAATCCATACGCAATCTCTGACAAAAATCCCTTGCTAAATCCCCATAAATTCATGGAAACAATCGTATCTCCTGCCAAATCCGTATAACTTTTTCCATCATCTTCCGTATATGCAGCATTCTCTCCACGTTTTACAATCGTTGTATGTTCTGTTACACTGACAAGTTTTCCATCACCATCAATATCACAGACACCTCTTGCCACACTTCCATTCTCCGTCAAAGTATTTTTCAACTGATATCCTACCATTGCATACTGATACTTTTCATTATCTTCATGCACACTCAGATAATCATAAATCTGCTTAAATGCTTCTCTTCCATAATAGTCGTCTGCATTAATCACTGCAAATGGTCCGTCAATCATATCTTTACAGCTTAAAATTGCATGCGCAGTTCCCCATGGCTTTACTCTTCCGGCCGGAACTTCAAATCCCTCCGGCAGATTTTCCAGCTCCTGAAATGCATATCTTACTTTCATAATCTTTTCTATACGATTCCCTATGACATTATGAAAATCTTCCGCATTCTCTCTTTTTATTACAAAAATAACCTCTTCAAATCCTGCAAGATAAGCATCATAAATAGAAAAATCAACAATAATATGTCCATATTCATCTACTGGATCAATCTGTTTCATTCCACCGTAACGGCTTCCCATTCCGGCTGCCATAATTACAAGTACAGGTTTCTTCATATTCTTTATACCTCCTGATTAAACAGCGTACCATTTAATCTCATTTGCTTCCATCTCAAGATCAAAGCTGCTTCCGTCGCCACGGTATACGGTCGTTTTCTGTGGTTCATATGTATTATTTACAACACAGTATTTTCCGTTTTTCACATACGCATGCACTTCTACGTTGAAGTTCGTGCTATACCACTGATGTAGTTCATCTTCACTGTGTGTGCTCCATAAAATACTGCGGTACAGGATTCTGCTGTTCTCAAAACTGTATGGAAGTCCGCTGATGTATACAGAGCGGCCTGCTCCAAATCCGTTGACAGCCATCTGTACTTCCTTCTCTCTCTGCACAAGGATCTCTGTTCCCTCGTATGCATAGATACTCTTCTTTCCTTCTCCGAAATCTACCGGTTTTGTGGTATCTGCAAGAATGAAGTGTTCCGGATGTTCATCCCAGTTATACTTGTCATAGTTTAACGTAAATCCTGTTTCTTTCTCTACCCCGATCAGATCTGCAAGCTGTAAATAGTGTCCCTGATACTGGTGTCCTGCCGGTTCCCCGATACCGATGAATCCGCCTCCTTCATATACAAATCTGCGGATCGCAGAAGAAATGACCGGATTCTCCCAGACTGCTCCACCTGTATGTGCTGTATCACCATCACCTACGTTAATGATCACATCAATATCTTTTAATATATCTTCATTTTCTAAAATATCATCAAAAGAAATGAACTTCACATCAAATGGTGCTCCACTTAACGCTTCGATAATACCTGCATAGCTGTAATTCTGTTTCTGGTACAGTGCGTGATGTACCATATGGCATCCCCAGCTTCTGATCCTGCCCCAGCTGTTTAATACTGCTACTTTCTTCACGCAATACGGTGTCGTGCCTTTTGCATTTTCATACAATTCGCGGAACTCGTTGCAGACGCTTTCCACATAGTCTAAAAATTCCGGGAATTCCAGTGCAAGTTTTAAGTATCCGCCATATCCGATACGGTCGATCGGTTTTCTTAAGATGGCACGGCGTGCTGTCACCCAGTTTTCCTTTGCTTCCTTGACAGGATTTCCGCCCTCATGGAAGGTATCCGGGAAAAAGTATGGAAGGAATCTTCCTTCTGTATATTTTACACCTTCAATATCAGAGATCAGACGAAGTGTGCTTCCGTTTCCAACGCTTCCTACCACTGCATCAAGACCGATCGTTGCAAACTCTTCCATGAATGGTTCTGTTCCGATCCAGTGATCCCCCAAAAACATCATTGCCTCTTTGCCGCATTCATGTGTGATGTCAACCATCTCTTTTGCAAGCTTTGCAACTTCCCTGCGTTGGAATGCCTGGAAATCCTTGTATTCTTTGCTTGGTACACGATACTGGTTATTATGATAACCCTGATCAATGATAAATTCCGGACGGAATTTATAACCGACCTCTCTCTCAAACTGCTCTAAAATATATGGACTTACAGAGGAAGAATAACCGTACCAGTCAACAAACTTCTCTCTCTTAAGTTCATCAAATACGAGTGTGAACTGATGGAAGAACGTTGTATAACGGATCACGTTCACATACGGATGCTCTGCACAGTATTTGCGCAGACGCTCCATGGAATACTTATGTGTTTTCGGCTGTCTGACATCAAATGTGATCTGATGTTCAAAATCCTTCCAGCCATTTGTCACAGCATTGTACATATGAACCGGATCCCAGATAATATATGCCAGAAAGCTGACTGTATATTCATGGAACGGTTCTGTATCGTGGATGCAGACACAGCCGGTTTCCTCATTGTATTCCCATTTATCTGTGGATACCACTTCCCCTGTGGATCGGTCGATGACTTCCCACCAGCGTTTTCTGTCATCTCTTGTATTTACCTGCATCAGTTCATCCGAAATTCCTTTCATTAAGGGAATCTGGAGTTCAGTACCGGTTGCAGTGTAAAAATTAGTCATGATATAACTCTGTTGCACTTCATCCGGATTTGCTTTTGCCCACGCATTATCTTTTCTTGTGGTATAATAAGTTGCATATATTTTTGCGCCGGTTTTGGTCAGTTCCTCCGGGAACTCTGTACCGTCACAGTCACGGATCGCATCCGCTCCCCAGCGTTTCATTAACTCAATTGTCTCTGGAACCACATCCAGATTTGTAGGAATTGTGACACGTCCTGTATTTTTCTCACTCATTTTTCTTCCTCACTCTATTTCATCCATATAATTACTTTCTTTTCTTCTTTTCTGCAAAAGGGCAATTATAAATCCACAATGCCATTAATAAACAGATAATTCCAATAAGCATAATTCCTAAACCCGTCATTTTTCCTGTCATACCCCATCCAAAAACAGACAGGCTTATTCCGGCAATAAAAAGAGCTGCCATTAAAATTATTCTGCATTTTGTGTGCTTTTTCCAAAATTCCATTTTAATCTCCCTTCTCATCAACCCTTTAAACCACCAACAGTCATTCCCTGTGTCAGTTTATTCTGAACACATATATATAAAATTAATGTAGGAAGCATTACTATTACAAGTCCTGCATACATAATTCCATACTGTGCTGCTGACTGCTGTGCCTGCATCAGATTTAATAATCCTACCGGTAACGTTTTCGGTCCATTTGCCGAACTCATCAGTGTCATGGAAATGATATATTCATTCCAAAAAGAAAGAAAATTAAACAAGATTACTGTAATAATAGATGGTTTTGCCATTGGGAAAATAATTTTCCACATCGTTGTACTATAACCTGCTCCATCAATATATGCCGCTTCTTCATAATCATGTGCCAATGTTGAAAAATACCCTGACAACAGATAAATTGTAAACGGAAGTGCCGTTGCAGCATATACGATTGCAAGTATGACCAGATTATTTAAAAGAAAACTTTTCCCAATTACTGATTTCAGCCAATTGTCTCCATCTCGCAGCATCAGAAAAATTGGAACAACAATATAATTCACGTTAATAAAAAGACCACCCATAAAAGCCGCATTTAAAAATTTGCTTCCTTTAAATTTAAAACGTGACAAACAATAAGCTGCTGGCAGTGCAACAATTAAAAGAATTACAAGTGCCAAAGCTGTAACAAATGCGGAGTTTAACATGTAATCTCCCATTTTTGCTGTATTCCAGGCATCAATAAAGTTCTGAAAATAAAAACCCTCCGGCAAAGTCCACGGATTTCCATAAAATTCTTTATTCTGTTTGATAGATGCCATAAATACCCATGCTACCGGAACAATAATGATGACTGCAAGCAATATTAAAACTACATAAATAAAAATTTTATACAAATGCTCGGTAGAATTCGAATGTTTCTTCTCTTTCATGTTTTTTCTCCTTAAAATTCCAGTGGTTCCCGCTCTGTAACTTTATTTACAAGTGCAGATAATGCAAATGAGAAAATGAATATCACAACACCTATTGACATACTATATCCATATAAACCCGCATCTTTTTGTCCATACATATAACTCAATGCCACTTCAGAAGCCCCATTTGGTCCGCCAGAAGTCATTGCTTTTACAAATAAAAATGCCATATTAATCGTCGAAATAATAAAGAATGTCAGTGTTGTGCGAATATTTGTCCAAATCAGAGGAATTGTAATCTGAAAAAACTGAACCATTCTTCCAGCCCCATCTAATCCGGCACTTTCATAAAGGCTTTCCGGTACGCTTGCCATAGATGCCATATACATTACCATATAATAACCAATCGCCTGCCATACCATGGCAATAATAAGGCTTACCATAACAAGAGACTCTCCTTTCCATAAAATTGGATTTTCCATTTTATGGAATAAGCTTATAATACTATTTAACATTCCGTTCTCCGGCTTATAAATTGCAGAAAAAATACCTGCAATTACTACAACCGATAAAATATTGGGAATATAAAAAATAATACGGAAAAAATTCTGTCCCCTGATTTTTTCTCTTGACAGAATACCCGCAAAAACAAGTGCAAATGCAAAGGTAACTATTGTAACAACAACAATAAGTAAAATCATGTTTTGCATGGACCTTATAAAATTAGTATCCGATATTAATGTTTTAAAATTTTTCAGACCAACAAATGCTTCATTCGGTGAATATGCACCCTTTTCAAATAACGACATTCGGAATACATTTAAGGTAGGCAATATCATAAACACAAAAAATAAAATTACTGCGGGTGCTATGCATACCGCCAAAAAACCGCTTCGTCCTCTGGCTTTTTTCATACTTTCACGTTCCTTTCAAACAAACCGTACTATTTAAAATTCGGCGGACAAAAATCCTGTCCGCCGACTCATTTTTACCACTATAGCATTAAGGAAAACTAAAAACTCTTATTTCAAATTTGCCCGCATCTGGTCACTTGCCGAAATAATTCCATCAATCCACTCCTGCTCTGTCATATCTCCTGATACCAAAGAGTTTACAGGGTCAAAGAATACAGTACGTACTTCAATACCCGGAATTGCTTCAAATGATGCAAAATTGCCCATGGCTGCCTTTGCTCCATTATCATAGATAGAATAAAACATGACATTATCACCTTCTAATTTATCTGCAATTCCTAATACCGGCTGAATAGCTCCTGCTTTTGCAAAAATTTCACATGCTTTATCACTGTATAAATATGAGATAAATAATTTTGCTGCATCCTGATGTTCTGCACCAGAAGGAATCCATGCCTGTTCAAACCATGTATAACTATAACTGTCTCCTCCCGCTTTTACCGCCGGAAGAGCTGTCATACCCCACTTAAATCCATCTGCACGAGGAGCATCTGCCATTTCACCGACAATCCAGGTTCCATTTGGCATGAAAATTGCCTTATTATCAAGTACTAACTGCTGGTTCTGTGTAAAATCCTGATCATTTGCCTGTGCCGGTGTAATAGGATTTGTGTACTCAGCTAACTTTGCAACAATATCAAAACATGTCTGTGCTTCTGGTGTTTCCCAGATACCTTCTTCATAATTTGTAGCCTTATCAAAGAATTCAGATCCGCCTGCGGCATACATTAATGCATAGAAAAATGCATCAAAATATCCTGTTGTCGGATATGTAAATAAATAAATTCCCTCTTCTTTTGCTTTATCTCCAAGTTCCCACATTTCATCCCAGGTTGTTGGAACATCCCATCCTTTTTCTTCTAAAAGACCTGCATTATAAAACAGACCACATGGGGAATAAAACATTGGTGCAAGATATGTCTTTCCATCACCATAAGGATTCGTCAATGATGTATCTGTAAATCCTCCTGCAATCTTCTCTGAAACAAGTTTATCTTCTCCCGGAACTTTCATAGATAAGACATCTGTAATGTCAGTAATCATATTTCCCTTAATAAACTGTTCCGTTAACGCAGCTTCACGTCCCGTGGCCAGATGAATAACATCCGGGTATTCGCCTCCCTGCATGGATGGTCCTATTACATCCTCCAATTTTTTATCTGTTGTAAGTTCTACCTGAATTCCGGTTTCTTCTGTAAATGCATCTGTCACTTCCTGCCACATTTGCGAACCATAACCTGTCTCAATTGCGGCTACACTGATTGTTGTTCCCGCATAGGCTGCGTATGGATTATCAGATGTTGGCTGCTCTGCCGCCTCTGTTCCTGTTTCTTCTGTTTTGCTGTTATCTGATGCAGAAGTCTCCGTTCCTGTTCCTGTGCCGCACCCCGCAAATAAAGATGCTGCCATTACCATGCTCATCATTGTACACAAAATTTTTTTCTTCATAGTAACCTCCCATTTTTGTTAATTTTCACTATAAACTCTTGTGTTTTCCTTCTTGCAATTGTTATTATAGCGTATATTTTTTCTTTTTCCTATCTATATATTGCTCTCTATTTTATAATTCTTGCTTTATTTTTAAAAATCTTGTTATTTTGCTTTTTTCATTGTATACTAAGTACAACACCGTTCCTATATAAATAGGAAATCATTGCAATTATAACATGAAAGGACTGTATTTTCCATGAGTAACCGAAAGTTTAATCTGGATAATGAGGTACAGCCGGAAATCCATTTCCGCCTGCTTTCCATCTCAGCATCCAAATTTGAAAATGACTGGACTTCTTTTCCCCACAGCCATCATTTTACGGAAATCTTCTTTATTAAAGAAGGAACCGGTCATATGCAGATAGAAAATGAATCTGTCCCGGTCTCCTCAAACAGCCTTGTCGTGATTGGTGCGCAGGTAACACACACAGAGTTTTCCGATCCGAAAAATCCGCTGGATTATTATGTGCTCGGGGTGGAAGGATTAAAACTGAATACCGACAAAGAACCGGAATACATTCACGTCCCTGCTTCTGCAAACTCGCCTTTTATCCGCCAGTGTTTTGAAAATATCCTGCGCGAAATGCATAATAAACAGGACCGCTACGCAGAGATCTGCCAGCATTATTTGGATATTTTAATTTTATATTTCTGCCGGAAAGACCATGTATCCTATGAAGTGGTGGATGCGCAGAACAGCAGCCACGAATGCCACAAGGTAAAACGCTTTATCGAACACAATTACCAGAGCATGATCTCTCTGGATTCACTGGCTGAAAACTGCAGTCTCTCAAAATATTACCTTTCACACCGTTTTGCAGAGCTTTATGGAAAATCTCCGATCGCGTACCTGAATGAAGTGCGGCTGGCGTCTGCGCGTGACCTGCTGCTCACAACCAATCACAGTATCGAAGAGATTGCCGGATGTATCGGGTTTTCCTCTACCAGTTATTTTTCGCAGTCCTTCCAGAAAAATTTTCACGAATCACCGCAGCAGTTCCGCAAATCCCACCGTGTCAGGACATGACCATTTTTCATTTTTTACATAAAAAAGACCGATCTCCTGCAAATAGATCCGTTCCAGAAGAGGCGGCATCGGAAATCCCGATGCCGCCTCTTTCGATAATGATTTTTATTTAATTATAAGGTTTTCTTTTTATTTCAGCAGACGGAAGGCTGCATATTAAGGCTTTTTACATGCTGGTCATTGATGTAGCCGCAGGCTTTTAAACCAGCCTGTAAAACAGAATTCAGATTTGCACCTGACATCTGCTGTATGGTATGATCATCAAATTCGATCATGTAAGTTCGTTCACTGTCGTCTTTATCGCAGTCTATTTTATACATATTTCTTCTGCTGATCGCACCAATCTCTTCTAAGGTATTGATCATGCGATATACGGTTGCTGTGCCGATCTTAGAATCAATTTTGGATGCTTTATAATAGATTTCTTTACAGCTTGAGCAATTTTCATTCAATATAATATCGAGTAACACCATTCTCTGCTTTGTAATCCTGCATCCCTGCTCTTTCAGCCGCTGAATCACAATTTCACGCTGCATCTGGGTTCTCTCATACTTCTGCTGATTTTCCTGTTGTTTCTGCTGTACTGACGTATGCTGATTCATTTAAAACCATGCCCTTCTTATCACCTGAAATTTGTGGTTATCATTAAAGGCAGCTTCTGTCACTGTCTTTGTTTTCTTTATTAATGGCAGCCTCTGCAATGTGAACAGTCACCGCCGCAGGAAGATTTTCCACTTTTCTTGTCGCGGACAATTCCTCTGACAATCAGGGCTACTACTGCTATTAATACTGCTAATACAACGAATGTTCCCATATGTTCTACCGCCTTTCTGATAAATCTTTTTTAAGGAGAAGCCTCTGTATGAGAGGCCTCATCCTGTAAATATCTGTTATTTTGCGCTTACTACTTTCTTTGTGTTCACGTTTAAAGAATTGCTCTCTTTGTATGGACGGAACAGTAAGTATAAGAATCCGATCACAAGCAAGAATGCTACTACAGTACCGATTCCAAATGCTCCTGTTGTGATGAGTGTTCCGATCTGGTAAATGCAAAGTGATACAACATAAGCAAGACCACACTGGTATCCGATTGCGAACCAGAACCATTTTGCATTGTTCATCTCACGTTTGATAGCTCCCATTGCTGCGAAGCATGGTGCACAAAGTAAGTTGAATACTAAGAATCCGTAAGCTGCGATTGGTGTCATGGCTGCTGCCAGATTGCCCCAGATTTCAGCACCATCTTCTGCCACTTCTGCGAAACCATATAACATACCAAACGTTGCCACAACGTTCTCTTTTGCAATTAAACCTGTAACGGCTGCAACTGCCATCTTCCAGCCTTCACCAGCCTGTGTCCAGCCAAGTGGTGCGAAGATCCATGCGATTGTGCTGCCGATAGAAGCAAGGATAGAATTATTTAATTCTTCTACCATACCAAAGCTTCCGCTCTCCCATCCAAAGCTCATTAAGAACCATAATACGATTGTTGATAAAAGAATGATTGTACCAGCTTTTTTGATGAAGGACCAGCCTCTTTCCCACATGCTTCTTAATACATTAGAAACAGTTGGCCAGTGGTATGCCGGAAGCTCCATAACGAATGGTGCAGGATCACCCGCAAACATTTTTGTTTTCTTTAAGATGATACCGGAGCAGATGATTGCTGCGATACCAACGAAATAAGCACTTGTTGCAACCCATCCGGAGTTTCCAAAGAATGCACCTGCGATCATGGCAATGATCGGAAGTTTTGCTCCACAAGGAACAAAGGTTGTTGTCATAATGGTCATTTTACGGTCACGGTCGTTCTCGATTGTTCTTGATGCCATAACACCAGGAACACCACATCCACTACCAATTAACATTGGAATGAAGGATTTTCCGGAAAGACCAAATTTACGGAAGATACGGTCCATGATGAATGCGACACGTGCCATATATCCGCAGCTCTCTAAGAAAGCAAGGAAAATAAATAATACTAACATCTGTGGTACGAATCCTAAAACTGCTCCGACACCGGCTACGATACCGTCAAGGATCAGTCCCTGTAACCAGTCTGCACAGCCGATTGCATTTAATCCGCTCTCAATTGCAGGTGGAATGATCTCACCAAACAATACATCATTCGTCCAGTCTGTTACGAATGCACCAACAGTTGTAACAGATACTAAATATACAATGGTCATCACTACTGCAAAAATTGGTAACGCTGCCCATCTGTTTGTCACGATGCGGTCAATCTTATCAGAAGTTGTCAGTTTTTCTTTGGTGTTCTTTGTCACACATTCGCCAATGATAGAAGAAATGTATACGTATCTCTCATTTGTGATAACACTCTCGGTATCATCATCAAATTTGTCTTCCATCTCTTTGATCTCTGCGGATACATCCGGAACGTTTGTCATCATTTCATTGATCTTATCATCTTTTTCCAGTAATTTGATCGCGAAGAATCTCTTCTGTTCTTCCGGCATTCCTATGATCTTCGCTTCTACTTCTGAAATAATATCTTCTGCATCTTTGGAGAACTCGTGTGCAACAACGGCGGATTTTCTGCTCTCTGCAAGTTTTACGGCCTTCTCTGCCGCCTCTTTGATGCCGGTTCCTTTTAAAGCGGAAATCTCAACGACTTCGCAGCCTAATTTCTGGCTTAATTTGTCTGTGTGGATCTTCTCACCGCTCTTTTCTACAACGTCCATCATGTTCACTGCCATGATCACCGGGATTCCAAGTTCCATTAACTGTGTGGAAAGATACAGGTTACGTTCAATGTTTGTACCGTCGACGATATTTAAGATCGCATCCGGTCTCTCTGCGATGAGGTAGTTTCTTGCAACAACCTCCTCTAATGTATATGGAGACAAAGAATAGATACCCGGTAAGTCCATGATAACGACATCTTTATGTCCTTTTAATTTTCCTTCTTTCTTCTCTACCGTAACACCCGGCCAGTTACCAACAAACTGGTTGGAACCTGTCAGAGCATTAAATAATGTTGTTTTACCGCAGTTTGGATTTCCTGCGAGTGCAATTTTAACTGCCATGATCAACTCTCCTTTTCTGCTTCTATGTAAGTCCGTTTCCATGTTTGGAATCCGCATGCTGCACCCTGCAAAAGTATGCCAGCACTACTCATTTTCATAACATTTTTATCTTTCGAGTTAGTCTTATGTAACCCATGGATAAAAAAAATTATTCCACTTCGATCATCTCTGCATCTGCTTTGCGGAGTGATAACTCGTATCCGCGCACAGTAACTTCTACAGGATCGCCAAGTGGTGCTACTTTTCTGACAAAAACATCCACACCTTTTGTGATACCCATATCCATGATCCTTCTCTTAACCGGGCCCTCGCCAGTTAACTTTTTGACTTTTACTGTCTGTCCGACAGCTGTTTCTTTTAATGTCATTTCCTAACGGCTCCTTTTTTATATTTTAATCATTTATCAGCAGACAGGCAACGCCCTGTCATTGCTTACAGCTTACAGGCTGGCACACCTAGACCATGATCTTGTTTGCCATGTCTTTTCCGATCGCAACCCTCGAATCCTTGACATTCACGATCATGTTGCCACCGATCTCAGATACGACCGTAACCACGCCTCCGGTTACAAATCCGAGATTCTCTAAAAATCTTCTGGTTTCTTCTTTTCCGCCAACTTTTTTGATTGTATTCTCTTCACCTGTTTTCACCATTGTTAAAGGCATCATATCTTCCTCTTCCTTATCTTTCCAAAGACTATTGATAATCTTTTTCGTTTCTACGTTGGTTAGTATAATCTAACGATAGTTAGTTGTCAATAACTTTTTTTGTATATTTTTCTAAAATATTTTCTTTTGCATGGCTGCACAATTTTTTATTATTTTAAGTCACTATTTTCAGTGAGATGTAAACCTTCTCAGACATACGGGCATGAAAAAAGAAGCCATCACACAGTTTCCTGTGCAATGGCTTCTTTCGTATCATTTATTACTGTTTATTCTGCTTATTCTGTTTTAACTCTTTTTTCCATGCCATATAGCTTGTGTACTCTTCACTCTTTTTGAACTTACGTTTTTTCAGAATGAACATCACAAGTGAGAGGATGAATCCTACTACACCGATGGTCGCAATTGTCTTTAAGATCACAAGTAATTTTGGCTGTACAAATTTAATGGTTGTATTTTCACCAACACCGTTCATAGCAACAGAGTTTGCTAATACATACAGGTCATGGTGGCATGCCTCACGCATTGCTGTTACCATAACCGGATCATTTTTATATGCCGGTAATTCTTTGGTCACATACGGCATCATGGCATCATAGGTTGTAACACCACCTGCCATCACTCCGTCCGGACCATTGACATATGGATTAAGAACGTTATCTGTGATGGTAAGTCCATTGCTGCCCCACTCATTTCTCATGATTCCGGTCATCAATCCTTTGTTACCTCCGGACCAGATACATCCCCAACGTGTGTAAGCAACCATGGTTCCGTTTGCATTTCCTTCTTCAAATACATCCTGGAATGCTTTTAAATATACTTCACGCGCTGCCTGCTCAGAGAGCCATACGCCAAGACCGATACGATCCTGCTCGCAGTCGTTTAATGCAAAGTGTTTCATTACGACATGAACACCTTTTTCCTGGATAGCTGCCACTTCGTAAGCACTCATTTTTCCGGAAAGGAATCCGTCTTCACTGTAGTACTCGAAGTTACGTCCGCCATAAGGAGTTCTGTGGATATTGTTACCAGGTCCGTAAAGGATCGCAACGCCTGCAGACAGACAGTTATTACCGATCACTTTACCAATCTCTGTCATAATATCCGTATTGAAAGTTGCTGCCATCACATCCTCAGATGTAAATGCAGTTGCTGTCAGTTTTTCTTTATCCGTATTGCCGAATAAGGAAGCAGTCAGTCCCTGTGGTCCGTTCTCATCACGGGAACCCGGAGCCTGGATTGATTTGATCGGCATTGTCCAGTGGAAGGAGTCGCCGATTAAAGTTACCATCTCATCATAGGTAAGCTGGTCTAATAAAGTATCCCAGTCAGCATCGTCGTAATCTTTACCGATCATATCGTATAAAGTAAGACCATTTTTTGCACCTAATGTCGGCATCTCTACCGTATCATAATCTGCTGCATCATACTGAACTACCTGCAGGTCATCGATCATAGTATCTGTTAATGCAAATACCGGAGATTCTGCTGGGAATGTTCCCTCCCAGTCATTACGTGAAAGGTAAGTTACGGAGTTATCTCCGGCACCTTCGTAAAGGTTCATATCGGAATCAGATAACTGGTTTGTCACCTCTGCACCGCTCTTAGATACTGCATAAGTAGTGGTGTCTAATGTATCATTTGTCCACTGGAATGTAAGTTCTGCATTACCTTCTGCATCCATTCCATTCTCAGTTGTAAATCCTTTTGCTGCAAGAATGTTGTTCACAGCATTGTGTGCATCTGTTGCTGCTGTAAAATAGTAATCGCCTGCATCTAAAATGTAAGTACCTGCACCATATGCATCATAAGATGCGATATCTGCTCTGTCTACATTGATTGTTAATGTCTGGGACTCACCCGGAGCTAAAATATCTGTTTTGCCGAATCCGCATAACTGTACTGCAGACTTCTCTACAGAATTCTCTTTGTCATACTCTGTATATGGAGACTGTGCGTAAATCTGAACGGTCTCTTTTCCAGAATAAGTATCGCCTGTATTGGTAACTGTCACATTAAAGTTATAGGAATCTGTCGCAGCATCATAAACGCCCGTCATGTCACTGTACTCGAAATCTGTATAGCTTAATCCATAACCGAATGGGAATGCCACATCATCGCTGTATACATAGCTTCCTGCATTTCCGGTTCCCATAACCGTGTCTTCATAACGTGTTTCATAATATTTGTATCCAACGTAGATACCTTCCTGATATACCATGTAGCTTTTTGCTTTTTCAGGAACCAGTTCTTCTGTATAGCCTTCATAAGTAACAGGGGTAAAGTTTGCCATAGCCGGGGAAGACATATTATCGTAGCAATAAGTATCTACAAGGCTTCCGGATGGATTGACGTTACCTGCAAGGATATCCGCCACTGCATTGATACCTGTAATTCCGACATCGCCGATCCACAGACAGGCATCTACATTATAAGTATTGTCTTTTAAGAAATCTACCTGTAATGCATTTGCAGAGTTGATCAGCACAATGATCTTGCTCACTGTTCCGTCTGCTTTCATTGCTGCCACATTGGAAAGCATTTCTTTTTCATTGTCATCTAATGCAAGGTAATTGACATCACCGTATGCCAGGTCAGCCCCCTCACCGCCTACACGGGATAATGTGACGATCGCCGCATCTCCATAAGAGCTTACAGAATCTTTCACTTCGTCTGTGTACTCATTCCATGGAACTTCAGTTACAACGGCACTTGCAGTTGCGATCGTACCACCACTTCCACGTTTGTACATTCCCATCTCTTCTGATTCATAGAAGTTCCAGAGTGTTTCATTTACGTTGAAACCTGTTTTTTCCATTGCAGTTTTTAAGGTGTCTGCTGTGGAAGCATCAATGTTACCGGATCCTGTACCACCATAAACAAGGTTTACAGATGAATTGGAAAACAGACTGACATTGGCACCCTCTGCCAAAGGAAGTGCATTGTTCTCATTCATAAGAAGCGCTGCACCTTCTGCCTCCACCTGCTGAACAAGCTGTAATCCATAGTCAACCATATCTTCTGTAGACTCAAAGTCAGAGGTAAAGTACTGTGCGCTTTGATCCTCATTCTTTAATTTCCAGAATGTTCCTCCGACGAAAATAGCCAGTGAATTATCAAAAACATTTAATAAACTGTACAGTGGCACAAAGATCACTGCCAGAATTGCACATACAATTGATAATCCTTTCCATGGACGGATCGCTCTGTGTTTTGCTTTACGGAAAGCCTTCTTACGGGCTTTCACTTCTTTTTTGTTCTCTCCCATAAATTTTCTCCATTTCTTTTTTCAAACTTCGTCATTTTGACGGAATTTATTTATGATGTGTCCTTATTTTATTAAAATTTTGTTAAAAAATCAACAAAGTGGACTTAGTCGGTTCATTTTGTGACGTAAGTGGCATAAAAAAATACAGCCTATAAGACTTTCATCCTATAAGCTGTATCTTTTGCATAAATTATGTTTTCTATAATTTTTATTTTAATCCTTTGGTCAATGGAATCAACATTAACAGTGCGATAATGCCGACAAGTCCGATCACAACACCAAGTACCATTTTTCCAAATACCATGCATAAACACATTCCAATTCCAAATAAAAGTGCTCCAAAGATAGATAAAATGATTGTACCAACTGTTTTTCCACTTAAATGGATTGGCTCTTTTCCTTCCATTCTTCTCCATACGATCAACGTGATAAGAAGAATTACAAGTCCGATCACACCTGCGATAACTCCCTGCTGAAACATTCCCCATTCTTCGATCAGTGCCATGCACATTCCAAGTGCAAAGAATACCATTCCGATTGTTCCAAGTATTAATGCTGCAAAATTACTTTTTTTCATGTTTATTTTCCTCTTTTCTTTGTATTATTTATTGTAGCTATAATGTACATCTTCTTTTTTTAATAATTGTTTGACTATTGTTTTAGAATTGTTAATCTTGCTTTTTTTCTTCTAAGAACTTGTCTACAAATGCATCTTCGATTTTCTTGTAGGTTCCAACTACTCCGTCCTCAATTCTGTGGTAAGTTCCTACGACTTTCTCCGCTGTTTTTCCAGTTTTTAATGTATATCCGGAAGGACTGCTCTCATCCTTCTCCAAAAAAGTATCCGTAAATTTTTCTTCAACTTTTTTGTAACCATCTACTACTTTCTGTCCAATTTTTCCTATTTTTAACTGATATTCAGCCATAATGCTTTCCTCCGTTTTTCTGTTGTTTTTTTATTGCTTTACTTTATGGACTGATTCTAACGTCTGATTGTTTCATTATTGCTTGATTTTTGTTTTAGAATTGTTAATTGTTGACTAAAAACTAAGACTTTTTCAATATAAAAAAGTCCATGCATCTGTATTTCTACAAACACATGGACTAACCATTATAACCTCTCGCATACCACCCTGCACCGTTTTTTATGGAATGCAATGCCATACGCTAAAATATCACACCTTCCATTCTCCCTGAGTGTTTCATCGTATCTGCGATTTTTAATCTGCGCCATTGCATTTTCACATGCTTTGTCAAGACCGCTAATAGATGCCGCATGCTTTACCTCAATGATAATGCCTGCATCCGGATTTTCTGGTTCTATGAGAATATCACTATACCCGTCTCCTGACTCTCTGTTCGATTTTATCAGCCAGTCCGGGTTGCTTCCCCGCAGCAAACCTAATAACAGTCCATGATAGAAATTCTCTTTCTGTTCCTCGCGCGCTTTTGTATCCAGCACGCTGATCATCCTGCTCATGATAACATTCAACTGTTTCTGCAATTCTTCTGCATCTGCGTTCAAAATTGTCTTTGAAAACTCTGGCATAGATTCTTCTTTTGCAACAGAACGCTGAAACCATTCCTGTATTTGCAGAACAAATACCTCATGAACTTCCCTATTCGGAATAACCAGCTCGTAGACGCCACTCTCTGGATTTCCTATATTCGTAAGATACCCTGTTGTAAATAAAACACTCCATACATTGTCTATGCTATTCTCAATTTCATCATAGGTCAGATCCAGACGAATCCTTTTTGTTACCGATTTTCCGGTAACAAGCCGTTCTATTTCATCCTTCGTTGATTGATCTGCCTTATCCACGAAAAGTTTTACCAGATCATTTCCACTGCTATTGATCCAGAATGCACTTGGTTTTGCATTAGAATCTGTCAATAATTTTTTCACAAAATTAATGACATCCCACGGACAGTATATGTCTGCGTTGCCAAAATGATATCCATCGTACCACTCTTTTATATCCGAATAGCGCTCCGTACAATGATAATATTTTAACATCTGCATCACTTCTGCATCTGTAAATCCAAAGCCTTCCTCATGCTCTATATCAACAATCGAATTAATCTCAAAATTATTAAGTCCGGTAAAAATGCTCTCCTTAGAAACACGTAAACACCCTGTGAGTACCGCAAACTGCAAAAATTCATTTGTCTTTAGCGCCTGCCCGAAAAGTCCCCTGATGAGCGAAACCATCTCCTGATAATACCCATTCTTAAAAGCCTTATCCAACGGAACATCATACTCATCAATAAGGATTACCACTTTCTGATCGTAGTGCAGATAAAGCAACTGTGAAAGCAGTCTTAAACTGTCAACAAGATTAACGTCCTCATTCAAAAGCATTTTTTCAAATTGTTTTCGGTCTTCAACCGTCAGCTTATCACTTGTTTTCAGATAATAATGTCTCCGGACCTCGTTATTAATAATGGTCATAAGCATTTTCTGTGCATCTGCAAAATGAAGTCCCTCTACTCCCTTAAGCGATAAAAAAATAACAGGATACTTTCCCATGTATTCCGCACACAGTTTTTCTTTTTCCGAAATATACAAGCCCTGAAAAAGCGATTTCTCTGCACCAATTTCAAAAAAGCTCTTTAGCATACTCATATTGAGTGTTTTGCCGAAACGGCGCGGTCTGGTAAAAAGAGTCACTTCACCCCAGCTTTGTAAAAGCTGCTCAATCAATTTTGTCTTATCCACATAATAAAAACCTGCTTCACGTATTTTTTTAAAATCATCTATTCCAACCGGTAATTTTAATGTATCATTCATGGAAGCCTCCAAAAAAAAATCCGCTATACTATTTACATAGTATAACGGATTCCTACTAAAAAAACAATTCTCTTACTTTATTCCTGCCGGAATTCTTCCGGTACATCCTCAAAAGTTTTCCATTTTTCCATGGCATCTTCGAGTGACATTCCTTCGCTTACGGCGTGTTTTCTCACAGCATTGACTGCCTGGATTTCTTTCATTTTAGCTCCGGTTAAGGTGTAACCCTTCATTGCCCAGAGTGTTGCAAGCCATGCGATCATTGGAACGATACAGAACAGGATTAGAACAACGCCATGCATTCCGAAAGAATATGGTGTTTTGCTGTCCGGTAAAGTCTGAATACCGATCATTGCAACTGCCGCTCCTACAATTGTAGATCCAAGGGAGCTTACCAATTTATCAACCAGTGAGAACAGTGTTCCCATGATACCCGGCACATACTGTCCGGAACGGTAAGTCTCGTAATCAGAACAGTCTGCAACCATTGGGATCGGCATATCTGCGGTTGCATAGTATGCACCATAACCAACACCAAAAAAGATCACGAACAAAACAGTGTATACATTAATTGATCTTAAGCTTAAGTTAAATGCAGGCACTCCCTGTTTCCATAACAGTAACAGTACCAGAACACCGATATACATCACCAGTGCAAGCATTGTGTAGCGTACCAAGGACGCTTTCTGACCATGCTTCTGGGAAGTTTTTACCGTCAAAAGGAAGAATGGCACAGAGAAAATATATCCAACGATCATCATTGGAAGATACAGTCCGCCGTAGTCTCCCATCATTGCTCCGTATAACATACATAAAACTGTCATGTTCGTTGCAATGGAAAAGGCAAGTTTGCATCCCGCTCCTGCAACCATAAGACGCTGCAACTCTTTGTTTGCTTTTAAAATTGCAACATATTCTTTTAATTTTACTTTTTCCTGTTTATTGCCAACACCGAAGAATTCCGGTCTGTCTTTCTCCCAGATACCGATCACTGCAAGAAGTGTCAGCACTGCGGATACCACGATGGCAAGCGGGATCATAAAATCAAAAAAGTTAGCGCTGTTATAGCCGCCAAGACGGTCACCTAAGATTGGTGCCAGAAACTGTACAAGTCCCATACCGATCAGGCTGGCGATCGTATTAAAAATAGTAAACATCGGGCGCTGTTTCGGATCGTTTGTCAGACAGGTCTGTCCGGAACGGGTACAGGCCGTCTGGAATGTGTATCCGATAACATATAATGCGTAAAATAACACAAAGCATACATAGCGCAGCCACTGCATGTCCGGTGCGATGATCCTCGTCCCAAAATACAGTAAAATGGAAGAAACGATCATGATCGCATTTCCGATCACCATGTATGGACGGAATTTACCGAATTTTGAATTTGTCCGGTCGATCAAAGCTCCGATGATCGGATCCGTCACGGCATCAAAAAGACGCATGACGGTTACCATTGTCGTTGCAAACATAAGCGCAAGTCCTAACACTCCGTTTGCATAATATGCGATAAAATTCATGGTAAGAATATAATAAACATTTGTCGCACCATTGTTCATCGGGAACAGCACAAGCTGATACGGTTTTGCCCGGTTCATTCCGGCTGCCTGTGCAGTGGTTTTTTCTTTTTGATTACTCATTATTTCTTCTCCTTTGAAATATCCTGCTAAAATCTATACCCAGTTTTCACTCTTTTTCGCTTCTTTTTTCAGCTTATAATCCGGATTCTCTTTTTCAGTGTGACAAAGTACCATCGCATCCTTCACACTTCCGGCTACAGCTTCGATCTTATTCTCTTTTTCCATAGGAAGCTGGAAGGTAAAAATATGATTTCCGCTCTTCTGCTCGATCAGCTCTCCGTTATTATATAAGGATACGACCGGCTGGTTTGTATAAACTTTAATGGTCGTTGTATCCTCAGAACGGTCGCTGCGGCGGGAACCGCACAAATGAACAAAAGGTTCCTCGCTCCAATATGCTTTATATAAGAAGAAACTGTCTTTCTTTGTCTTGCGGTCAAATGTCACCAGTCCCTTATGGTTCATACCCGGCTCGCCGCCCTGATTTCTAGCATCTGCCGCAAAATCAAACATATTCCACACATAAGTGCTCCACATAAATGGATGACGCTCGAAACATTTGATCATATACTCATGATATTTTGCCTGATATTCCTCAGTATGGTCTCCACGTCTCGGTCTTCTGCTGTGAAGGTTTGGCATACCTTCTGCGCCGTACTCGGAATAACCGATCGGGCGGTTCGGGAATACAAGGTGGAAAAATCTTAAGAACAGATCATTTAAGAAAAATCCCGGTACATACCATCCCAGATATAAATTCCATCCAACCAGATCTGTGATGTGTGCAGAACGGTTAAATGGTCCGCACATTGCATAACATGCTAACGTTGTCAGTCTTGTCGGGTCCATCTTGTGGCAAAGATCATTTAACACATGATGATTGTCCAACATATCTTTTTTGTCCTTTGTACTGATGGTAATCTCATTGGATACGCCCCATACTACAATTGACGGATGATTGTAATTCTGAACGATCAGCTCTCTCATCTGGCTGATGGTGTTCTCTCTTCCGCCCGGCATATGTTCCGAAATGTATGGAATCTCTGCCCATACGACCATACCTCTCTCATCACAGAGATCATAAAAATACTGGTCATGCTGATAGTGTGCGAGACGGATTGTATTTGCCCCAAGTTCGCAGATCATATCCATATCTTCATCATGGTTTTTTGTTGAAATCGCATTTCCTAATGCTTTAAAATCCTGATGTCTGGAAACTCCGTGAAGTGGATAATGCTCTCCGTTTAAGAAAAATCCCTTCTTTGGATCTACCGAAAAAGTACGGATACCAAAACGGTTCGTGATCTCATCCTTCACTTCCCCATTTACGGTCAGCGTTGCAACTGCCGTATAAAGGTATGGATTTTTTCTTCCATGCCAGCGGGTTGGATTCTGGATATTAAGATTTACGTCACATCCGTTCCCTTCTGCAACTACTTTTCCGTCCTGATCTTTGATCTGAACATTTACCTGTGCTTCCTCTGTATTGGTAAATGTTTCGATATGAACATCCGCTTCGTTCTCTTTTACTTCCGGTGTGATCTTAATTCCGTTACTTCCGAGGTAATCTAAGTCAAAATGCTCTTTTGACACGATCAGGAAACGGACATCGCGGTAAATTCCGCCATAGAACGTAAAATCGGCTTTCTGCGGATATATTTTTCCATTGACAGAGTTGTCCACAGTCACTTCCAATTTATTCTGGTCTTCTAAAACCTCTGTGATATTGATGCGGAATGTGGAATAGCCACCATCATGATGTGCAAGTTCTTTTCCATTCACTGTCACATCACTGCTTGCATTTACACCGAGAAACTCCAGATATACTTCCTCTGTCTCCGGATCAAATTCCGGTTTTTCAAATGTTTTCTCATAGTGGCAGGTTCCTCTGTAGTAATCATTTCCTCCGTCCTGTCCGTCTTTTGCATTCCATGTATGTGGCAAGTTCACCTGCTCTTGTCTGTTGTCAGGTCCAATGAAAAGCCACTGCTCCATCAGATTTTGAATTCGTCGCATATAACACATCCTTTTTATTATTTATGGTGCCTGTCACTTTGTATCGTTTCAGGCTATTTTTATATATTGTTCCAATTTCAATACATAAATAATAAATAAAATTCGTTAATTTTTCAACGAACCTGACTTAGTCGGTGCTTTTTGTGACGTAAGTGGTGTTCCTTTGTAAATACGAAACCGTCTATCCAAACTATATGTATAATTCAGACAGACGGTTGTTATTTTACTTCACCGGGAGCAGCACTTCCAGATTGAAACAGTTCATCTCTGTGGATACTGAGATATCCCCCCCGTATTTCTCTGCAATGTGCCGGATACTCTTTAACCCGATCCCGTGATACTGCTTGTTTTTCTTCGTGGTCTTTGGCAGATCATCCTCATACTCCGGTGCCCGCTCGATTGGATTCGAAAAACGGATATATAAAAAATGCTGCTTTTCTGCAACACAGATATCGATAAACCTCATCTCTTTCTCTGAAAACTTTTCCACACATTCGATGGCATTATCTATGGCATTCCCAAACAGCGCATAAATATCAATGGAATCCATGAAGAACAGCTTCTTTCCATCGATCACACAGTGTATGGTGATATCTCTTGCCTCACAGATCAGACTTTTCTCTGAGAGCAATGTATCCAGAATCTCATTTCCTGTTTTTACGATAGAGTCGTAAATACGGATAGACTGCTCCAGTTCTTTTAAATTTTTCTCCCGCTCTGCCGGGTTTTCAATATGCCGCATTGCTGCCACCTGATATTTCAGGTCGTGACATTTGCGGTCGATCACCTGCATCTGGTCTTTTGCGATCTCGTACTGCTTCTTCTGCTGGTACCACATGCGCTCCATCAGCGCATACTCCTGCTTTACTTCACTTTTTTTGAAAAGTTCCGCCTGCAGATACAAAAAGGTCACACAGTATAGCTGAACCAGAACTGCAAGATTGGATTCTCCACGGTTCTGATAAAAATTGTAGTAAGAGAACAAGGATAAGAAAAGCACTGCTGCTGCTGAGAGTGTTCTTCTTGGTCCTGCCTGGTAAAATCCATTTCTTGGAAGCCAGCGAAACAGTGTGATGGACAAAAGCAGATACATTGCCGCAAAAAACAGGAGAGAAAAGAGATATTGCAGCACCCGCGGCTGCTGCTCAATGGCAGAAACGCGATGTAGACTGTTCCAGATAATATTGATACAATGATATACAATGAGCGGCCAGACCGTACAATAAATCATTTCCCAGCTTATTTTTTTGCTGATCAGTCCAACAGCAATCATCGTGATCACAAAACGCATGAAAAACTCTGCGATCAGATGTTCCCCGATTGCCGGAATGAGCAGTCTTGCTGCAAGCATGACACACCAAGCCCCACAAAGTATCAGACCGTTTTTTATTTTTTTCTTTTCCATGACATGCAATGGCATGAGAAACAGATACACACATACCAGCAATAAAAAATCCTGAAAAATCATGATACCAAAATCACGAACCATTCTTAACTTCTCCCTACACTGCGGATGAGTGCCGTCATAAAGTTTTTCTTACTGCGGCGGCTGATCTGCAGTTCCTCTCCTTCTACGATCACCGTGTCATCCTTAATCTCTGCAACATGTGTCAGACCTACCAGACACCAGTTGCTGCATTTTGCAAACAGCCCCTTTGGAAGCTCCTCTTCCACATTTTTCAAGCTTCCGCGCACCTCAAAATTGCCCTGTTTTGTGTGATAGCGCAACACATGATTCTGGATCTCCACATAAAAAATGTCTCTGGAATCAATCTTTTTGACGCCGGTTCCCGTCTGGATCATCACCGGTTTGCTTCCGCGGTTCTCCACCAGCTGCATGGCACGATCCATCTTATTGGCAAAATTCAGGTACTGGATCGGCTTTAAGACAAAGTCCAGTGCGCCCACTTCATATCCTTTGATTGCATAGTGCGCCATGTTCGTAATGAACATGATGACTACCTGGGCATCCTTTTTACGGATCTGCTCTGCCGCATCCATGCCGTTTGTTCCCGGCATCTCAATGTCCATCAGGATAATGTCATAATCTCCGTTATAAACTGCCAGAAAATCATCCGCTTTCTCAAAAGGTGTCGCCTCAAATGCTGTATCACGTTCCTGTTCATATTGTTTTATATAAGTAAAAAGTGTGTCACGATAACCCTGATCGTCTTCCACAATTGCTATCCTGTTCATGTCTGCTCCATCTTTATGAATCCTGCATTTTGGCAGTGTTCTTCACTACCTTCTTTTTTCCGTATCTCTTATTATAACAATTCACATTTGCAGTGTCTAGGTTTCGTATGCAAAAAGATTGATGAGTCCGCCAAAAGGTATTGGGCGACAGCAAAATCCCACCGGCAGATAGGATGTTCCTGTTCGCTTCGCTCACGAAGGAAATCATATCTGCCGGTGGGATTTTTCTATCTTGTTGCATCGTTGCTGCCGTCATCCTCGAGGTCAAAATGCTTGACAAGAGCTTCGAGTGTTGCAGCCTGTGCAGCCAACTCCTCTGATGTTGCGGAAGTCTCCTCTGCAGATGCAGAATTGTCTTCCACTGCCTTGGAGATTTCTTCGATACCAAGTTTGATCTGCTCAATGTTTTGATTCTGCGTCTGGTTGTTCTCTGCACTCTTCCCTATCATACCATTGACATTTTCAATTGCATCCAATACTTCCTGCATGGAAGCAACAACATTCGCTGCAAGTTCTGTTCCCCGTTCGATTTCCTGAATGGAAATTCCAATCAAATCTTTTGTATTATTTGCTGCCTTGGAACTTCCCTCTGCAAGTGATCCAATCTCAGAAGCAACAACTGCAAATCCTTTTCCTGCTTCCCCGGCCCTTGCCGCTTCAATCGAAGCATTCAGTGCCAACAGATTCGTCTGGTCTGCAATATCTTCAATTGTCTTGATGATGCTGACAACTTCGTTTGATGTCTCGGTAATCTTGTTCATTGCCTCTGTCATCTGATCCATCTGTGTTCTGCTGTCCTGCATCATCTTTGTGACACGAGCAGTCTCATCTGCTGATTTTAATGCATCGTCTGTATTCTCTTTTACCTGCTCAGATACAGAAACTGAAGTTGCGACAAGTTCTTCCACAGAAGCTGCCTGTGTGCTTGCACCCTCAGCAATATTCTGGGCTGCTCTCGAAAGATCATCTGCACCAGCCGAAACCTGTGCGGAACTGTTGATGATATTCTCGATCATTCCCTGTAATGATTCTGAGATATGCATCATTCCATCTTTTACTTTTGCAAAATCACCTGCATAATCGTATTTTAATGTAAATTTCAGTTTTCCATCGGATAAACGGTTCAGGACATACGCAATCTCATCAATATAATTAATGTATTCTTTTAACCGGTTTACGGTCTTCTGGATGGAATCTGCAAGTTCTCCAATCTCGTTCTCTGAAGAAACGTCGAGCGATACATCCAGATTACCCTCTGCCAGTTCCTGTGCCACCTCATTTAATGCAACGATCGGTTTTGTGATATTGCCTGCCAGACGTCTGATTGCCATAATGATAATGACAACTCCAACAATTACAAGCAGCAGTACAATAATGATACACTGGATCAGGCTTGCTAAATATTCGCTGGAAGGCATACAGCTTAACGTATAATAATCGGTCGTTCCGATTCTTCCGACATATCCATACTTGCTGCTTCCATCTGCTTTATACTTCACAGATGTTCCGTTCTGACTCTGAATTGCTTTCATCACAGAATCCGAAACATTCAGCTCGGAAAGATTTTTCAACTGGTTATCTGAATTAGGATGATAAATAATGGTTCCATCCGATGTTACTAAAATAACAAATCCATTGTTTCCAATCTTATAAGCCGAAAGCAGTTCATCAATATGCTCAAGTGCGATATCCGCTCCTGCAACACCAATGATGTTCTTACCATTTTCATCATAAACCGGAGCTGCTGCACTTAAGATCAGATTTCCGGTACTCGCATCCACATAAGCACTTGTCAGGATCGTACTGTTCGTCTCCACTGCACGATACCAGGTACGCTCTGTAATTTCAAAACTGCTGTCACTTGTAAACCCGTCTGACTGTGTCACCACATTAGCGTCTATATCTCCAAGCCAGACTGCCTGAATGTTATCACTGTCTGCTGCTGCAATTTTCTCCATCTCGTGAAATACCGTCTGATAGTCTGCCGACTCTGTGATCTTATCTCCTGCTTTTGTCTCAGTAAGCAGTGTCCGCACATCTTTGTCAAGCGCCATCTGCTCCGCAATGGTCATATACTCCTGAAAAAAGATTTCAAGCTGGTAAGATGCTGCCTTCGACTGCATCTCCAGATCATTCTTCTGTGCACTTAAGCTGACATTTCCAACCATAACTGCGACCACAACCGCAACCACCATAAAAATCGCAATCACAATGGTAAGAATACGGCTCTGGATTTCCTGCGCAATCCGTTTTTTCTTTGTTTTCATATCAAATCTCCTCTCTGGTTTTTCTGACATCTTCTCGAAATGTAACAATCTATTTTTATTATAATACTCTTTCTGTCAAAAGCAAACGAATCCAGGAATTTTCAGATATTTTTCGTCAGTTTGTTTTCTCATCACTCCATAAATGCGATAGCGGCTGGAAGGTATATCCCATGTCCTCCCATCTTGTGAGCAGCTCATCTAAAATTTTACCATTGGTGGATGATGTATTATGTAACAATACAATTGCGCCCGGATGGATGCGTCCGATCAGTTTTCCATAAGCCTCCTCCTCTGTCGGCTGTGCATCCGCATTCCAGTCCACATAGGCGAGGCTCCAGAAAAAGGTCTTATACCCCAATTCTTTTGCCATCGCAAGATTCTCTGTACTGTATTTGCCCTGCGGTGGTCTGTAATACTTTGTCATCTCCTGTCCGGTCACTTCCTGAAACAAACTGCTGACTGCATCGAGCTCTTTCTGAAACGACTCTTTGTCCGAGATTGCCGACATATCCGGATGATGATAGGTGTGATTTCCCACCGTGTGTCCCTCTGTAACCATCCGTTTGACCAATTCCGGCGCACTCTCCAAAAAATGTCCCACGACAAAAAAAGTTCCCGGTGCATTGTGTTTTTTGAGTGCATCCAGAATTGCTCCTGTATTGCCATTCTCATAGCCGCAGTCAAATGTGAGATAGATCACCTTTTCCTCTTTACTTCCTATATAATAGGTATCATACTGCTTTAACTCATCCGCCGTGGCATTTCCGGTCGGCTGCAGTTCCTTTCCAGACTCGCCAAAGCCAAGTCCCCAGTTATCGACTGCCGCCTCGATGTGCATCGTCTCCTCTGTTTCCCTGTCAGACTGCCACTTTGCCACGACGGCTGCGCTTCCCCAGCCGAATAAAAACATCACTGCAAAAAGCAGCAGGCTGGAACGGTATTTTAATAAGAATGCTTTCATTTTCTGCTCCGCATATCTTCTCTTTTTATGTATACGAAGCCAGACGTTGTCCTATTCATTTTGTTTATAACCACAGCGAGGACACACACCAACGCCCTTATAGATGTAACCGCAACGGTAACAGCAAATCGTATCGTGTTTTTCCTTTGCAAGATAAGATTCTTTTCTGGAAAATGGTTTTTCCTGCAGATAGCGCACAAAATCTTCTAGCACCTTTGCAAATTTTTCCATCTCTCCATGCTCCACTGCCAGCGGAAGTTTTGTTTTACTTCCATTCTTCTGATACACATAAATGCCCCGGTTTAATAGTCCTGTAACAGCCTGGATAGACTCAATATCCATCACCGGAATGTAATAGGAAGTCATCCATGCGCTGTAGTAAAGGTTCTCTGGTGTCAGAAGAACCCCTTCTTTTCCTGACTCATCCTTTGATTTGTCTACCAGAAGCACCGGATACTCAAACTTTCCGATTCCGTTTGCAAAATTATCCACTGCTCCCTCAAAGACAGCTGTCTCCTCCGGTTCCGCCTGCTTCTGCCACACTCTTTTTGCCGGATAAAAATGACACCGTTTCGACTCTGTCACACCGGCTTCGTCAAATGCATTCTGCAATTTGCTGACTAAAAGCCCGCACTCCTCCGTTTTGATCTTGGACATGCGCTGCTCCAGTTCTTTTAATGCATCGAATTTCAACTGTGGAAGGAAATCGCCATCCTCTAACTGCTTTGCTGCTTCGCTGGCATCCTCAAAATCCATCCTGCCGACATCTCCGCAGATTTCCTTTATTTTTTTCTCATCCATAGCACGAATCCTGTTCTCCACTTGTTCCGTGTACGGTCTGACAATATCCGGACTGATGTTTTCTTTTTTTATGTCATCCAGCAGAGAAACCAGTTCCTCTCTTGTTTTTCTTCCCGGCTGGTTGACAAGCCGCTGCACCTGCGTCAGACGCTTCAATTCCTCCTGGCGGGCCTGTCTGTCTCTCTCAGCATTTGTGGATGTGTCTGCACTGCCTGTTGATGCGGCATACTTTGATGCGTTTCCACTGTCTACTGATGAGCCGTATTTTGATGGAATTCTGCTGTCTGCCGGTGTTATATTTCCGGATGGATTCTTCCTTCCTGTTGTTGACGCATTTTCTGATGATTTTGTATTTTCAACCGATTCTGTCTTCTTTTGCGGGCTCCTCTCAAATGTCTGCTCTGCATTTCTTGCACGCCCTGTTTTTTCTTTTGCAGATTGCGTTTCCTCTACTGACGTACCATTGGTTTTCTCTACCGTTTTTTTCTGTGTTTTGTCTATAACCTTTTCTGTGCTCTGCCGTGGATTTTCCTTACTGTTTTGGTTGTTTTCCCACACTGCGCCCTTATTTTCCTGCGTTTTTTCTCTTGCTCTTCCTGTAATTGCAGAGGAATCTTCTCTTAGTTTTTCCACAGTTGTTGTGGCATTTTCTTTTGCTTCTTCCAGATTTGCATGAGATATTCCACTTGATTTTCCCGCAGTTACAGGTGCGTTTTCCCTCGGTTTCTCCGAATCTCTTCCCGGCTTTCCAAATGTTCTCTCAGAGTTTCCATCCGATTTGTCTATATTTTTTTTCGTTTTGCCTGATTCTTCTGCATTACGTTCCAATTCTGTATCCGGCTCATCTTCCGCGGCTCTTTCCGTATCTGCATCCTTCTCATCATCTGCGTTGCAATCCGCATCTGTTTCCATCTCATCCTCGCCGCGGATTGCTTGCTCCAAACGTCTTACACCTTCGTCCGAATAAAATCCTTCTTCCATTTTCCGCAGAGTGTGAAACAGTTCCTGCTCTGACACTTCCGGCAGATGCTCGATCAGTTCTGTAATTTCCTGTTCCTCATCCTGTAACGAAGATGCGTCTGCACATTCCATCTCCATTGCCATTTTTTTGTCCACATACTCATTGTATTTTGTATTCACATTCCGTCCGGCAGTACGTCCCAAAAGTTCCTGATAATCCTCATAGGCAGCCTCATCCCGCTCAAAGTCCATTTTGTATACATCCCCATCCACCAACAGACGCTTTGGTCTTGGCGTATACATGCAACAGCACTTTTTACAACTGTAAACGCGGGCAATGCGGACTGCCCCCTCTTCTGTCTCAATCTGAAATTCCCTGCCTTCCGGGTAAACTGCCATGTAAAGCTGGCTTCCACACTTCGGGCACAGATATCCGGCCAGATAAAAGTTATTTCCAATCCGGTTCCGTCTCCGCTCTGCAAGCGTGGTATCCCGCATCAAAAAACTGCTCGCCGCCTTTTTCCAGACCAGCTTATGCCACAATCCCTGCGGCTCCTCTTCCTCCGGCAGTAAAACCTCCTCGGGTTCATCTGACAGCACTGCCTCGATCACGTCCTCATAGGTCAGACGGATTTTATTTTTATAGAAGCGGAAATGTTCCGGTCCATACTGCGATTCCACCTGAAATTCCCCAAGGATCTGCGCAAACAACCGGTTCAGCTGCACATAATCTTTGTCCACACGGAGTCCCTTGATATTTCCCCACTTTCCAAACGCATAAAGCACCATATTCAAAATATCCCGCACATTTGGGTGCTGCTCCACGGCAGCGATCATCTGCTCCTCTGCTTTCAGTTCAATAATATTCGTCACCACAAGCTTCGTATCAAAGTTGAAAAAAAGTGACCGCACGCTCCCCTGCAGAATCAGATAATCCCCAATCACAAAAAACATGCCGTTCCACTCCACAGGCACATCCATCATTTTGATTAGTTTCTGAAAGGTTAAATTCAATTCTTTATCCGCTTTTAAAACTATCATGTTATCCTCCGTTCTCTTGTGGTTATTATACCATGAACTTCAATTAAGTTTATAAAGTTTTTATATATTCTGTAAACACCTTATTTTTCTGCTTTCGCCCGTTCATTGTTAGCACTCATTTAAAAAGAGTGCTAATTTTCTATTGACTTTTGCAGACAAGGGTTATAAAATCCTAGATATAAGTTGAAATGCAATGATTCAGATATTTGATAAGTGCATTTTATAACAGAGTATAAAATAATTAGTTTTACTTATGGATAGAAAAAGGAGTGTTATATTATGGCTGAGAAACATGGAAATCTTTCAATCAACAGTGATAACCTTTTCCCGATCATCAAGAAATGGTTATATTCCGATCACGATATCTTCTATCGTGAATTGATCAGTAATGGCTGCGATGCCATCACAAAATTAAAAAAACTGGATATGATGGGCGAGTACGAATTACCTGCTGATTACAAACCACAGATTCAGGTTATTGTAAACCCGGACGAAAAAACGTTAAAATTCATTGATAATGGTCTTGGTATGACATCTGATGAAGTAGAGGAATATATCAACCAGATCGCATTTTCCGGTGCTACTGATTTCATCGAAAAATACAAAGACAAGGCAAACGACGATCAGATCATCGGTCATTTCGGACTTGGTTTCTACTCTGCATTCATGGTAGCGGATCAGGTGACGATCGATACTTTATCTTATAAAAAAGATGCCACACCAGTCCATTGGGCATGTGACGGCGGCACAGAATTCGATATGACAGACGGCACAAAGGAAGGCGTCGGTACAGAGATCACTTTATACCTGAATGAAGACTGTCTCGAATTTGCAAACGAATACCGTGCAAGAGAAGTCATTGAGAAGTACTGCTCTTTCATGCCAACCCCAATCTTCTTATCTAAGGCAAATGCTGAGACAGAATATGAAACCATCGATGCAGCAGATAAGTTAGATACTGATACCGTTGTGGAAGAAATCCACGAGGAAGCAAAAACAGAGGAAAAAGAAAATGAAAACGGTGAAAAAGAAGTCGTTGAAGTTTCCCCTGCAAAAGAAAAATTAAAAATTGTAAAACGACCGGTTCCATTGAACGATACCAACCCATTATGGGCAAAGAATCCAAAAGACTGCACTGACGAAGAATACAAGGAATTTTACCGCAAAGTGTTCTTAGACTACAAAGAGCCTCTGTTCTGGATCCACCTGAACATGGACTATCCGTTCAACTTAAAAGGAATTTTATACTTCCCGAAGATCAATACAGAATACGATTCTATTGAGGGAACTATTAAGTTATATAACAATCAGGTGTTCATCGCAGATAACATCAAAGAAGTCATTCCTGAATTCTTAATGTTATTAAAAGGTGTAATCGACTGCCCGGATCTTCCACTGAACGTATCCCGTTCCGCTTTGCAGAACGATGGATTTGTAAAGAAGATCTCCGAATATATCACCAAGAAAGTTGCAGACAAACTCATCGGCATGTGCAAGACCGAAAAGGAAAGCTATGAGAAATACTGGGATGACATCAGCCCATTTATCAAATTTGGCTGCTTAAAAGATACAAAGTTCTGTGACAAGATGAACGACTACATCCTGTTCAAAAACTTAGATGACAAGTATCTGACTCTTCCTGAATTATTAGTGAAGGAAGAAGAAAAGAAAGACGATGCGGAGGTATTAGACAAAGATGGTAATCCAATTACAAACACTGGCGATGCTGTTGCATCTGATAATACTGCTGATGGCAGCGACACTTCTACTGACAGCGAAAAAGATGAACGTAAAGTTATCTACTATGTTACCGATAAAGTCCAGCAGGGTCAGTACATTAAGCTCTTCAAAGAACAGAACATGCAGGCAGTGATCTTAGATCACAACATTGATACCTCTTTCATCACACAGTTAGAGCAGCGCAATGAAAAATACAAATTCATGCGTATTGATGCAGATGTGACAGAATCCTTAAAGGATGAGACTTCTGCAGAAGATCTGAAAGCTGAAACAGATGCTTTGACAGAAGTATTCAAAAAAGCTCTGAACAACGATAAGCTCACTGTGAAAGTGGAGAAGCTGAAAAATGAGAACATCTCTTCTATCATCACACTTTCCGAAGAAGGAAGACGTATGCAGGATATGATGAAGATGTATGCCATGAACGGTATGGGCGGCATGGACATGAATATGTTTGCTGCTGACCAGACACTTACTTTAAATGCTAACAACGAACTTGTAAAATACATTTTCGAGCACAAAGATTCCGAGAACGTTCCGATGTTCTGCGAGCAGTTATACGATCTGGCTGTGCTCTCCAACCATCCGTTATCTGTAGATGAGATGACAAAATTCGTGGAGCGCAGCAATAAAATCATGATGCTGCTGGCAAAATAAATCGAAATATACCGGAGTTTAGCCAGCGTAGTGTCGCAGATTCTGCAGTGCTTTTATAGGGTGTGAAGGGCAGATATAAGCGTCCTCTCACAAGTCGTGATTTTATAGGTTTATGAAAAGAAAAACGGTACAGACGAAATATGATGTTCCTGCTCGCCGGGCATTCCGCTGGGCTTCTGAACAAAATTTTTGTGAAGCAGAGGCTTCACAAAAATTTTTAGAATCCCAGCTCCATGGCTCACAAAGGAAATCATATTTGTCTGCACCGTTTTTCTTTCATTTACGTTATGAATGACTTGTGAGAGGACACTTATACATGCCCAATCAACGTTATGGATTGCACCACAGAATCTGCAATTTACGTTATGAAACTCCGGTTATGGGATGAGTGCCTATTGGGTAACGACAGAAATCAATCTGTATTTCCATCATAATTTAAGTTCAACTTCTTTGAATGAATTTTCATAGAATAAAATAGATTTTCAAATGCAATTATGGTAGAATCATTGTGTTAATGAGTTTGACTAATCATATTTACATGAACAGGTGAATGATTGAAATTACAGAGGAGAACAAATAGATGATTTCCATTGATACCAAAAGACTCCATCTTCGGAATGTATTGCAAAATGATGTGGATGTAATATTTGATTATAGAAATAATGAAATATGTGCTCGATATCAGAGAGGACAGGTAAAAGACTATGAAGGAATTGTAAGTTTGATTGAACGCCGAAGAAATGATGAGATATCAATTGATTTTCCTTGTATGATAGCAGTAGCACTAAAGGATACAAATGAAATGATTGGTGAAATAGTTGTTATGCCAAAGGATCATACATTTTCTCTCGGATATACCTTTTCTTATAAATATCATCGACAAGGATATGCTTTTGAAGCCTTAACTGTTTTGACTGAACATCTTCACAAGATGGCTCCGGAATGGGAGTTTATTAGTTTTACAGAATGTGAAAATATAGCTAGTATTGAATTGCTTAAGAAATTAGGATATAAGAATCTTGGCTATGTTCCAAGTCTGGATTCTCAAGCATTCGGCAAATGGACTACAATGGACACGGAGGAAGAATTTGCTCATCTGAGCAAATAACTTCTGGTTGCCTAAACACTTATTACCACAATACAACAGAATAACCCACACTGCGTCAGAGTATATAGAAAAAAATCAGCGACAGATGCCTCCACGGTCACTGCCGCAGGAAAAGGATGGATAAAACTATGAAATTTATTTCCTGGAATGTAAACGGACTTCGCGCCTGCATGCAAAAAGGATTTTTAGATTTTTTCAATGAAGTGGATGCAGATTTTTTCTGTGTCCAGGAGACAAAATTACAGGAAGGGCAGATTGCCCTTGATCTCCCCGGCTACCATCAGTTCTGGAATTACGCCGAAAAAAAGGGCTATTCCGGCACTGCTATTTTTACAAAACACGAACCCCTCTCTGTCTCTTATGGCATCGGTATCCCGGAGCATGACCATGAGGGGCGTGTCATCACATTGGAATACGATGCTTTTTATCTGGTTACCTGTTACACTCCGAATTCCCAGAACGAACTGGCAAGACTTCCTTACCGCATGCAGTGGGAAGAAGATTTTCTTGCCTTTCTGAAAAGGCTCGACGAGGTAAAACCTGTCATTGTCTGTGGAGATCTAAATGTTGCACATGAAGAAATTGATTTGAAGAATCCAAAAACCAACCGCAAAAATGCCGGTTTTTCCGATGAAGAACGTGCAAAGATGACCACTCTGTTAAACTCCGGATTCACAGATACTTTCCGCTATTTTTATCCGGATAAAGAGGGCATCTACTCCTGGTGGTCTTACCGGTTCAAGGCACGTGAGAAGAACGCTGGATGGCGTATTGACTATTTTATCACTTCCAGATGTCTGGATGCAAAGCTGCAGTCTGCCGGAATCCATACGGAAGTGTACGGCTCTGACCATTGTCCGGTGGAACTTATTGCAGACGCCTGATGCAGTGATAATATGTTTTTTAACGTCGTTTCTCATAAGAAAAAAAGAAAGAACGGGTTACCAATGTCATCTTAACTTAATGACATTGGAACGTAACCCGCTCTTTCTTTTTTTCTCTTTCAGACTTTTTCTATGATCCTTCACTGCTATCTGTTTTTCTTGCATCTCTTTCCTGCTGCAAACAGAATACTGCATCCTGCACAGAGAATGAGCGTCCATACCATCCACAGGGAGTTGTCTCCTGTTTTTGGCGATCTGCCTGTCAGAGTGGTATTCACATCCTCATATACCAATGCATAGGTTGAGAAACCATCCGTTGCAAATGTAAACTGATTTGTGGCTGCATCGTAAGTTCCATCGATCAGTGTTGCTACACCATCATGGATTCTGACGATCCTGTAAGTGCGTTCAATACTACTGTCATGGTTCACAAGGTTCTGCGGAATTGTGATCGCTATATACATTGGTGCGGATAAATCCGTAATCTGGCGATCCGCTCTTCCTGATATCTTCAATGTTAAATTAAGATTTAAGTATTGTCCAATCACATTGTTTCCAAGAACACTCTGAATGAGTGCAATCTCTTCTTTTGTTGGTGTCATGCCGGATACGCTCAAAACAAACTGCGTCTTGTTTCCGGCTTTTACTGCCTTGTTCTCGTCTTCACTTAATTTTGCAAGATTCAGAAGCTGATCCGATGCATTTGCGATATTGATTGCAGGGACTCTCTCTCCGCATACTGACTGTGCAGTTATCGCATTATCTGTAGATCCCACAGCCGGAGAAGCAGTTGTGGAAGATGCATTGGAACTGTTTTCCATTTTTGCATTACCATTATCCGCTTTCTTTGCTGTTTTCACAATAAAATAAGTTGAGAACTGATTTGTCTCAAAAGTCAGCGTACCATCTTCCGACACAGACGTTGGAAGGTTTGTGAGGCTTCCGTTATGCTCCCTTACAACCGCATATCCTGCCGCCGTGTCATAATCAGCCACTTTCAGATTCATTTTCACAGGCTGGTCAAACTGCGTGACTGGAGTCACCCAGCTATTTCCATCTCCCTTGCTGACGATCTGGTTCAAGGTGAGGTTTACTGCTTCTGCACTTACTGCATTTTCTACCTGTGCAAGTGCATTTGTTGTATCTGCATCCGAATCCTCCACGGTAAGACGCAGATTTCCACTTGGAGCCGCATTTGCTCCATTTTCAACAGAAGCAGAAGAGACTTTTGTTCCTGATGTCTTAATTTCATCCTGTGTCTGTGTGAAGATTCCTTTAAAATGCACGTTGGTATCCGGCATTGTGAAAGTGAAGGTTGATACCTCATCCTGCGGTGTCAACGTAACTCCTCCATTAAGTGTTACGCCTGTCAACTGATAGCCATAATCTGGGATTAATCTTACCGTAACTTTTTTTCCGGCTTCTACTGCAATATGTCCGCCTTTCTCGTCCCCCGGATTACTTGCAAACGGTATATTATATAAATCATCTACACCTTCTACCGCAACCACCTGTGCTTTTCCATGCTCTAAATAGGCATCTTCGCCATAGGTCTGGCTGTCATATGCCCATGTAATGGTTCTCACAGATTGATCAATCTGGATATTCTGTGTCTCCGCTGCATTTAACGCTATCGCTGTCTGCTCAGATTTTCCCTCATCTCCGGACTTTCCCGGAAACTGCAGACTGTATTTTGTCTCATCACAGGAAACGTAAAATTTTACAGATGTTATGTCAGCTTCAAACACATATTCTTTTGTACTGTTGGTATCTAAACCTGTCAATTGACTGAAACTGCTGCCACCATCCTTGCTTACATATATCTGTATATCTTTAGAAACCATGTCTGCAAAGCTGTTACAGGCATCCCCCTCCAATTGTAAGCGAATCCTGTTATCTGTTGACTGCCCCGGCTGTCCTTGCGAACCCTTTTTTTCTACGACCAGTGTAATAGAATCTGGGAATCCTCCTTCACCCTCCCGTTCTGCCAGTGAAGTTTCATTCTGATTTACCGTAAGATATGTTTGAAATCCATCGTTTGAATACACACGAATCTGCATCTTATCTGGATCAAAGTTCTCGAGTTTAAATTTTACACTCCCTAAATTCCCCTCTGATATAGAAACTTTAGAATCATTTAATTCTGCACCTTCCACCGTTAACGCAACATCTGTTCCCTCTACGCCATACGTGACAATGCTGCCATTCACAGTACCTGCAAAATTCAACTCAATCGATCTGCTGCCTTGTCCTCCTTCGCCCTCTGCTGACACGTTCATCGCCGGCAGGACACCGAATATCAGTACCAATGTCAACAGGACACTGACTGCTTTCTTCCACGCCTTTCTCATCCGCTTTTCCTCCTATACTACTTTTTAGTGTAATTATGTTCTCCCATTTGGGGTCTCTTCTCTACATTTTTCCGCTTCCGCCACATACCGTACATTTCTTCGCTCCATGACAGAGAATACAATCATCCGTGATCACACCCTTGCCATGACAAATAGAGCACGGCTTTCCATGCGAACCGCCACAGAGTTCGCAGACAATTTTTCCTGCACCCAGACAACGTCTGTCGTAACCTCATTCTGCCCGGTCAGATATCCTTTTTCTTCTGCGGCACCCACAATTGTCTCCATCCCATCTGCAAGCTTCTGTCCTGTCAGATCAACTGTTTCAAATAAATCTGCCGCATCCTCATTCAGATACTCCACATAGACAATGCATCCTTCCGAATCTAAATATAAATTAAATTCAGGATTAATTTTTATATGGATCACAGCCGCATACACTAAATCGTCTGGCATCCCAACCCCTCCGGCTTTCTCCGTTGAAAAAGCTTCCGTCGTTTCTGTCCTCATGACTGCTTCTGCATCACGTCTTTCTTCAGAACTCTGTTCGGTCGCTGCGATCGTCTGATCACTCACTTCTTTTCCACAGGAAGTTACAGTAAACAACATCACCGCAAGACAAAAAAAGACTCCCAGATCACGCACCTTATGTCTCATTCAAGCCTCCTATCTCCATAAAAGGAATATACTTGAAAAATCTTAACATAAAATTACACGATCCGGGAGTTTACATATGTCTCAATCGTCACGATCAGCCTTTTTTTCCGGTTTCCATGTATAATAAAACTGGATCAGGCCAATCCTTGAATTTGTATCTGTTTTTTTGTTGAGCGATGAAATATATCGATATAACATTGCCCTTGAAATATAAAGCCTATTTGCGATCTCCTGCACCTCCTCATCCGATGCCAAAAGCATTTTCAACACCTCCTGCTCCCGTTCTGTCAGCGCATAGGTATCTGCAAATGCTGAAAAATAGTCCTGCTCCTCTTCCTGTTTCCGCTCCTGATCAGGCAATTCCACATCCGTCTGTCCCATCACCATGTAAATATAAATCGCAATGCTGATCAGCACAAATAACCCGATCGATGCGATCATGATCTTCGTACTGTCGCCGGACCGGATCAGTGCTACAGAAAAGCTTCCAATGAGTATGGCGCAGAGATTGTTCACCGCTCTTCCCATGCCAGCCCAAAACTGTGGCACTCTCATGTACCCCGCCAACCGCACAAAACCGGTCGAGAAAAACACAACAAAGAAGCCTGCCGACAGATAAAATACGATCAGCCCAAGCAAAAAAGAGCCGCCGGAAACGATCACAAGTATACACACCGTAGAGAGCAGCGTCACACAGTATATGATGAGATTCCTATATCTGCCTTTTCCATAATCAAACAACACACCTGACACAAGTCCGCTGACCGCCAGGATCAGTCTTGGCCACTGTCCGATATCCATACTTCCACCTGCATGCCCTAATGTCACTACATTGTCTAATGTTGCAAAAATACAGGTCATAAGGGCGACTGTGAAAATGAGCATAACTGCCGCTGCATACGGATGTCTGATAGGATCTGACTCATATAGATTCCGCTCCATCAGGCTTCCCGCCACCTTCTTTTTCTCCACCAGAAAAAGAAGTACCCCAAATGCCACAGCCAAAATCACTGCTTCCAACGCTGCATTATGGATCAGATTGTTTTCGAGAAACTGTAAAAAAAGTCCGATTGCATACGATACCCCCACCGTTTCCGCCAGATGTTCCTCCATACCATAGCGGCACGCTGCCCGGTAGTGTACCAGACTTCCGGCTATTCCAAGCAGCACATATAAAATCAGTCCTGCGGCAAGTATGCTTCCATAACTCTGATGTACCTGGATCTCCCAAAGACATACAGCCGCGAGGACTCCGGCACCAGCACTGCCTGCCTTCTTTTCCCTTTCCCGCAGTTTACCATCCAGTATGCCAAACAGAAGAAAACCAACCGTACTGCTTCCGAGCACATAACTCTGTGCCAGCACCACTCCACCTGAATCCGTCTGAAATGCCATCATATTGTCAAATAAATATTCTGCTCCTAAAAACACATAATTAAATAATGCCAGAGCAGTCATAATCTCGATCCGCTCTCTCTTCCAGAATATATTCTTCATTTGTTAATTCTGCCTTTAATTTTTATGAAATTCCGTACCAGAGCTCAGATAATGACTCCGCCGCCGGCAATGTAATCTCCATCATAAAGTACAACTGCCTGTCCCGGTGTCACTGCGCGTACCGGTTCTTCAAACACACAATGGATCTGATCTTCTCCGGTACGTGTCACTTTACACATACTTCCACTGTGGGAGTAGCGGATTTTTGCCTTTAACTTCACTTCGCCTTCAATGTCTGGGATCGACATAAAGTTCACATGATCCGCATATAGTTCTGTCGTAAACACGTCCTCATTTGAACCCAGTACGACCTCATTTGTCTCCGGACGTATCTCTGTCACAAACACAGGGTATCCCATTGCGATTCCAAGACCTTTTCTCTGTCCGATCGTATAGTGTGTAATTCCTTTATGTCTTCCGAGTATTTTCCCATCTGCAGACACAAAATTTCCAGGCGGCGGCACAAGTTTTCCACACTCTTTATCAATAAATCCTGCGTAATCGTCATCCGGGATAAAACATATCTCCATGCTGTCTTTTTTGTGTGCGACCATCAGCCCGATCTCCTCTGCAATCTGGCGTATCTCGTCCTTATGATAATCTCCGACCGGCATGAGTGTTCTCGACAACTGCGCCTGCGTCAGATTGTAAAGTGCATAAGTCTGGTCTTTCTCGGCGGTGACAGAATTTTTGATCGCATAACGGCCATTTGGAAGCTGCTCGACCCTTGCGTAATGTCCGGTGGCAATGTAATCTGCGCCGATTGCAAGACTCCGGTCTAATAACGCCTCCCACTTCACATATCGGTTGCATGCGATACATGGATTTGGAGTTCTTCCCTTCAGATATTCTGCTGTAAAATAATCCATGACATTTTTCCTGAATTCCTGCTTAAAATTCATGACGTAATACGGAATTTCTAAACGGTCTGCCACTCTTCTTGCATCATCAACAGCGCTCAGCCCACAGCAGCCACCATTTTGCTCCTGCGTAAATTCGTCCTCATCCTGCCAGATCTGCATGGTGACACCGATCACATCATATCCCTGCTTCTTTAATAAATACGCTGCAACGGAAGAATCCACGCCTCCCGACATTCCTACTACTACTTTTTTTGCCATAGTTTACCTCTTTTCCCGCCATAAAAAAAATTATGAGAAACCCATTTTTATGAGCTTCTCATAACATATCATGTCTGTATTTATTTTGCAACCGTTTAGGTTGTGGTATTATAAATCTCTCCGGTTGTGTAATTATAGGTATACATACCGGTTTTATTGTAGGTATTGGCTTTCTCTGCCTCAGTCTTTGCGTGACTCTCGATCATTCCTGCCTGAACCGATGTCTGATAACCGAATCCGCCTGTCGTATGGAACAGGGATTTTACCGTGTTCATATCGGCTTTCTTAAAAGCTGTCTCATCAATGGAAAGCTTATTATCGGTTCCAATGGTAATTCCTACAGAGCCTAACATACTAGAATTTGCCTTTGTCAGATTGACCATGGACTTCGTGCTTCTTAAGATGCTGTTGGTATTGGAATCCCCACCTTCTTTTAGCATCTTGTTATAGCTGTCCACAAACTCACTGACCGCCTTGTAAATCTTGTCTGTATCATACTCATAAGATACTTTTCCATCTTTATCTGTCGTCTGCTTCTTTGTAAAAAGAGATTTATCTCCGTTTGTTCTCAGTGCCTCAGAGGCTTTCTTCAAATCATCTGCAGCGCTCTCGATATTTGCAAGCGTCTTAGAACTGTCTTTCGATGTTGACGTGGAAGTTATGGAAGACGAAGAGGAATCGCCTGAAGCTTCCTTTGCATAATAAGCCTTCATCAGCTTTGTGTAACTTCCGTTTTTGATCGTGGCATAATCGGAATAATTAATGCCAAGTAAATCTGATGTTCCAAACATAGCACTTGTTTTCGTGCTGCCTGAATTCAGACTTGAAAACAGTACTCCAATGGAAGATGAATCATATCCTGAAATTGTTGCCATATCTCTCACTCCTTTGATTAGCAATCATCCATGTAAAAACAATTTTTCCTACTATTTACATCGTCATTTTAGCTTCATTTTATAAGTTTTGCAAGTTCTTTTCTGTAGTTTTGCACAAAAAATTTTATTTATTCAACAATTGTTCATACTTTATTCACATATTATTGTTACAATAAACTCATAAATGAAACGGAAATAAGTTATTAATACTTGATAAATTTTTTCATAATAGCCCAGACGCCTTCGGTGTCTGGGCACTCCTCATTTCAGAGGTCTTTTCTGATGACATATGTTTTTATATATTCTCTATCTGCCAGTCGATCGGCTCTACTCCATTTGCCTTCAAAAAATCATTTGCTTTACTGAAATGCTTACATCCAAAAAATCCACGATACGCAGATAATGGACTCGGATGCGGCGCTGTTAAGATCAGGTGTTTCGGATTCGTCAGCATCGGGATTTTACTCTGTGCAGGTCTTCCCCAGAGCATATATACGATCGGACGATTCTGCGCGTTTACCGCCTGAATGATTGCATCCGTAAACTGCTCCCAGCCATGTCCCTGATGTGAATTAGCCTGATGCGCACGCACCGTAAGTACTGTATTTAACAAAAGTACGCCCTGGTCTGCCCATTTTTTCAGATATCCATTATTCGGGATATAACAACCGAGATCATCATGCAGTTCCTTATAGATATTCTGCAATGAAGGCGGTATTTCTTTCTGCTCCGGTAATACGGAAAAAGATAATCCGTGCGCCTGATTTACATTATGATATGGATCCTGCCCAAGCAAAAGCACTTTTACCTTGCTTAACGGTGTAAAATGCATCGCATTAAAAATATCGTCCGCCGGAGGATAAATCACCGTTTTACTATATTCATCGCGGACAAACTGATATAACTCTTTATAATATGGCTTTTTGAATTCATCCTGAATCTCATCCAGCCAGTCATTTGTGATCATTGACATCTTTTGTTACCTTCTTAAAATTTCTCCTGCACTGCTGCATTTGTCCGGAACATCCAGTCTGCTGCCGGATATCTCAGCGCCGCACCGGAACACCGCGGTCTGCAAGATAATCTTTCAGATCAGCGATTTCCAGCTCTTTATAATGGAACAGAGAAGCTGCTAATGCTGCGTCTGCTTTTCCTTCCGTCAGTGCATCATAAAAATGCTCTTTTGTTCCTGCTCCACCAGATGCGATCACCGGAATGGATACATTTTCAGCGATCATTCTGGTCAGTTCCAGATCATAACCTGCTTTGGTTCCGTCACAATCCATGCTCGTCAGTAATATTTCACCTGCTCCAAGGCGGTCTGCCTTCATTGCCCATTCCACAGCATCAATTCCGACATCAATGCGTCCGCCATTTTTATAAATATTCCAGCCGCTGCCGTCTTCTCTCCGTCCTGCATCGATCGCTACAACGACACACTGGCTGCCGAATTTATCTGCTGCTTCACTGATCAGGTTAGGGTTATTGATAGCAGACGAGTTGATGGAGATCTTATCGGCTCCCTCACGAAGCAATGCCTTAAAATCATCTACCGTGCGGATTCCACCGCCTACCGTAAACGGAATAAATACTTTTTCCGCTACTTTTCGCACCATATCCACCACAGTCTCTCTTGCATCCGAAGTTGCTGTGATATCCAGAAAAACAAGTTCATCCGCTCCAGCCTTATCATACGCTGCCGCAATCTCGACCGGATCTCCTGCATCTCTTAAATTAACGAAATTGACTCCTTTTACCACGCGTCCCTGATTGACATCCAGACACGGAATAATTCTTTTTGTAAACATCAGCGTTCCTCCTGCAATCCTGCAAAGTTAGAAAGTATCTGTAATCCTACTGTTCCACTTTTTTCCGGATGGAACTGACATGCAAAAATATTTCCTTTTTCCACGGATGCATGTATGTGCGTGCTATACTCGATCGTTGCCTTGACAATGGACTCATCTTCTGCCTTTAAATAATAGGAATGTACAAAATAAACAAATGGATTGCCCTCCAGATTTTCAAACAGTCGTCCGTTATTTTGTAAATCCAAGGAATTCCAGCCGATATTCGGAATCTTTAATCCTTCCTGCTCCGGAATCCGAAGGATTTTGCCTTCTAACAGGTGTAACCCTTCCACGCCCTCCGACTCTTCACTTCCTTCAAACAAAAGCTGTAATCCAAGACAGATTCCTAAGAATGGTTTCTGCTCTGCCGCCACTTCACGAATGACCTTGTCAAGTTCAAACTTCTTTAACTGGCTCATGGCATCTCCGAAGGATCCAACACCCGGAAGAATTACTTTGTCTGCTTTTTCAATCTCATGGAAATCGCGTGTGATCACACATTCCTGTCCTAAAAACTGCAATGCCTTCTCCACACTCTTTAAATTGCCTGCGTCGTAGTCGATAATTGCTATCATTCTGTCACCTCTGATAAGCCTGCCTTCTCTAATGCTTTGTAAATTTCTCTGGAATAAGTTTCTTTATCGGACATTGCATACATGGTTCTTGCATCCTCTGCTGTCAATCCAAAATCCTGCTGTAATGCTGTCTCTGCTGCACTTGCAATCTTATCAAACTCGCCCCTGCATCCATAAGTCTCTGCATCCTGCAGATACCTGTCATACCGTTGCACCGTGCGGATCAAAGAATCCAGAGCCATATCGTAAACTTTTGCATCCATCATGCTCTCATACGCTTCATATTCTGCGTATACCATAGCAGTGATACGGTATTTCTCATAGGTATCCGTGTCTTTTTCCTTTACTTTTTCTCCTGCCACAGCCTGAAAAGCATCCGAATATCTTCCTTCTGCAAATGCCTGATCTGCGTCAGAAAAACTGTTCGAATATCCGACTAAATGTGTACCTGCCAGCACAAGAACAAGAATGGATGCTGCCATTACAAAAACAAGGATCACTGGCACTTTTGGCAGTGGTGGTGTATTGTCCGGTTCAGCCGGTGGCTTCGGTTTCTTTTCCTTTTTCGGTTTTACCTTCTTCTCCTTCGGTTGCTTTGGAGCTTTTTCCTTCTTCTTTTTTTCTTTTTTCTTCTTTTCTTTCTTCTCTTTTTTGCCGTCAGAAGAACCTTCTAACTCCTTTAAAATGTCCATATCTTCCATAGACATCTCTGTGATCACAGGCTCTGCCTGCGCAGCGGAAGCTTCCTCATCCTCTAATTCATCATCACCAAACAGTAATTTTGCCAGTTTTGCAAAAAATCCTTTTTTCTTTGGCTTTTCTTCTTCCTCTTTGGTTTCCTCTGAAGTTTGTGGCTCTGCCGAGGCAGCAGCGGTTTCCTCACTGCTTTCCGTTTCTTCCCCTGTGCCGCTTAAAATCTTCATCAGCTCATCATCTTCATCTGGTAATGTCTCTGTTTTCTCAGCCTCGCTGTCTGTTTCTGCATCGTCTAAGCCAAAATCACTGAATCCAAAATCGTCAATAGAAAGATCATCCGCCTCGTTTTCTCCGTCAGCTTCTGCATTTGAGTTTACGCTATCCATGATCTGGTCAATGTCATCTAACATCGGCTGTGCAGCTTTTGTCACTCCCTGAGAGGTTTCTTCTTTGTTCAATTCCTGTTCAAACTGTTTTAAAAATTCATCTGAATCATTATCACTTCTAAGTTCCTGCTCAAACTGATCCATAAAAAGATCGTCATCCACAGGAATATCAATTTTCTCTGTTGTGCTCTTTTGTGGCATATCTTCTCTACTCTCAATTTCTTCTGTATTTACAGGATCACTGTCATTCAAATCAGACCTGCCGTCTACGGCATTCAATAACTGATCCAGATAATTTTCTGATTCATTCATCTAAAATTCTCCTGCTGTCTTCGTCACTTTGTATTTATAGTAAATAATAGAATGTGCGCTTTCTCTGCGGACATTCTATTATTATGAATTAGGGATGTGATGAAACATCACACCCCTTTGTATGACTTAATCTACGCTCTTATCGATCAGATTGTCAATTGCCTCTACCAGCATACCGATCTCCGGCTTTGTCAACTGGGCATCTGCTCCTAACTGTTCTCCCTTTCTGCGCATCTCCTCATTTACTAAAGATGAGAAAATAATGAGTGGGATTTTCTTAATCTCATCATCCGACTTGCAGAGTTTTGTCAATCTGTGTCCGTCCATGAGAGGCATCTCGATATCAGTAATGATACAATGAACATCCTGTCGCACTGTACCGTTCTTCTTTAATTCTGTCAGCTTATCCCATGCTTCCTGACCGTTCATTGTCATCATCAGATTCGTGTATCCTGATTTTTTCAGACACTCTGAGATCATTTTTCCAAGCAGTGGGGAATCCTCTGCAATGAGGATTGGAGAATCGCTTCTGTCTCTTGACGGTCTGTCTTCCACATCTGATACTTTCAGTCCTGTCTCCGGGCTGATATCTGTTACGATCTTCTCGAAATCAAGGATTACGACCAGCTTGCCCTCTAACTTAATAACACCGGTTGCTGCACTCTTTTCTTCTGTATTGATCGTAGAATCCGGTTTGATAATCTCCTCCCAGGAAACTCTGTGGATACCAATTACCTCATCTACATGAAAAGCAATGTTTAATTTATTGAAGTTTGTGATAATAAATAAACCTTTCTTCTCAGACGGTTCCATGCCAAGACATTTTTTCAGATCAATGACTGTCATCATAGTATCACGCGGCATGAAGATTCCTTCCACACAAGGATGTGCATTTGGAATTGGCGTTACCTGCTGATAGGTAAGGATCTCTTTGATCTTTGCTACGTTAATTCCGTAATAGTTGTCCCCTAACGTAAATTCCAAAACCTCTAACTCATTTGTACCTGACTCTAAAAGAATATTTGTATCCATTGTGTCTTCCTCCCGCATATATGTTCTCTTACGTTTTTATTTCTTAAATGCTCACTTTCGCCTTTGCGTACATTATATCATGAACTTGCAGTTCATAATCGTGATCTACACTCGCTGCGCTCGGCAGTCTTATTATATCATAACTATACCATATTTTACAATTTTATTTCATAAGTTGTGTTATCTCTTGTCACATGCAGTACAAGATCAGAAACTTCTGTCACAGAATCCGGTATTTCGAATAAAAGTACCGCTGTTTTTGTCTCATCTGCTGCGATCACATCATCATATGTGGAAAAATCGGTTGTCATGATCGTTGTATAAGCCGAAACCTGTGTGCTCTCTGCGCCGTCTGCAGAATAATCTGCTGCGAATTTCACCTTTGTAGTCAGATTATCCAGTGTGAGGTCTTCCTCTGTCGGATTTGTGATATCAAAGGTCAAAACCATGAACTGTTTTCCACTGGAAGCTCTCACATCGAGCACATCGCTCTCTGTGTAATTTGCCGCAAGGCTCACTCCGGTAAATCCAACCTCTAATCCTTCTGCTCCAAACACATCCTCTAATGTGCTTCCAGCCGGTATCTCATCTGCTGCATCTGCCGCCTCGGTACTCTCACTGCCTGCAGCCGTCTGCTCTGTCTCCGGTTCTTCAGGAGCGCTCTGGTCTACATACACCAGTCCATCCTTCTGGTAGGCATTGTATTTTGAAACAACATGTGCCGCATAATTGACAATCTGGCTCTCCTCACTCTCTGTGAGTTCATATGCCTGTGTTCCACATCCTGTCAGCAGAAGCAAACCCGTCAGACACAAGATTCCTTCCACTCTTTTTCTCTTTTTCATACTATACTATTCCTCCGCCTGTGCAGGATCAAATCCTGTTTTCTCCGTGTCAAGTTCAAACCAGAACTCTACGCCATCCTCATGGTTTATCACACCACATTCCCTGTGGAACGATTCCATGATTGCTTTTACAATGGAAAGCCCGATACCGCTTCCACCATATTCCCTGGTTCTCGCTTTATCTACTTTATAAAACTTAATCCACACATTATCAAGATCTTCCTCCGGGATCTGTTTTCCGGTATTAAATACACTTACCCGGACAACCTTGTCCTTCCTTGTATACCAGATTCTGATCTGCTTATCAGATTCTGCATGGTGGATCGCATTGCTCAGATAATTCGTCACAACCTCTTCCACCTTGAACTCGTCTCCCCATGCGTCCATCGGCTCATTTTCCTCAAACGTCACGGTAATTCCATTCTGCTCTAAAAGAATGGAAGACGAATTCACGATTCCATGAATGAGTTCTGTCAGGTCAAAGCGTTCCATCGGAACCACTTCATTGCCAAATTCCAACTGATTTAACGTCAGAAGCTTCTTCACCATCTGATTCATTTTATCTGCTTCATCCATAATGACTTCACAGTAAAAATCCCGGCTCTCCGCATCATCATTGATACATTCCTGTAATCCTTCTGCATATCCCTGTATCAGTGCTAACGGTGTTTTTAACTCATGCGAGACATTGGATAAAAATTCCTTCCGCATCTCGTCAATCTCTGTTTTTTTCTCAATATCCTGCTGCAACTCATTATTCGCACTTTTCAGTTCCGAAATTGTCTTCTCAAGTGTGCAGGATAACCGGTTAAAATGTTCTCCAAGTTCGTCAATTTCATTCTGTCTATGTGCATTTGGCGTATACTTGGCATTAAAGTCAAGTTCTGTCATTCTTTTTGAAATATCGGTCAGCGCCAGAATCGGTGTCGTGATCCGTCTTGAGACGAACACCGTGACAACCGCACTGATCACAATTGCAAGCATCCCGACATAAATCAAAAACCGATTCGATATCTTGGCACTCTCGCGGATACTCTCCACAGCAGTACGCATCAGGATCAGATTGCCATTGGAAAGCGTACCGTAAAGTACCATGTATTCGGATGACAGTCTTGTATCTGTCTGCTTCTGTATCACATAGTTATCGGCTTTTTTCAAAATCTCTGTCTGGCTTCCGTCACTTCCAAACAATATATTCATAAATTCCATCAGAATGACCTGATTATCATTGACGGAAGACCGCACGATTGTCCGGTCAGAACTTATGATCATAACTGCTATATTACCATTGGCACATAAATTATCAAAAGTAACATCAAATCCACTGGAGTTTAATTCTCCTGTCTCGCTGGCATAATTGATCACATCATAGCCATCTATCAGTGAATCCTGCTTATGCAGCATATAATATTTTTCCAAAAAAGTTGTATTGATAAACCAGCATAAAATAATCGTTCCTGCGACAAGCCCGACTAAAATAATGACCAGTTCACGGGTCAGTGACCCTTTTTTTGTATTCTTCATATTACATTGCTTCTTACTTATTTCTTCTAATCCAATTTAAATATTATGCTAACCACCCGTTATTGTCAATGCATTTTACAAACATTTCACCTGTAGTTTACTCTACAATAAATTTATAGCCGACACCCCAGATTGTCTTGATATACTCACCTTTTTTCCCGATTTTTGCGCGGAGTTTCTTCACATGTGTGTCAATGGTCCTCGCATCACCAAAATAATCATAATTCCATACATTGTTCAAAATCTTCTCACGTGAGAGTGCAATTCCCTGATTTTCCATGAAATAGTCGAGAAGTTCGAATTCCTTGATACTAAGGTCGATCTGCTCTCCGTCCACCGTCACAAGATGCGCGGTCTTATCCAGCTTAATTCCACCCGCTTCCACGAATTTTTCTTCATTTCCGGCAGTCAGTCCGCTCCTGCGAAGCAGTGCATTGACTCTCGCCACTAATATTTTTGGTGAAAATGGTTTGGAAATGTATTCATCCACCCCAAGTTCAAATCCGGTCAGCTCGTCGCTCTCATCACTTTTTGCAGTAAGCATGATGATCGGCACTTTCGATGTCTCGCGCACCTCGCGGCATACTTCCCAGCCGTTGAGTTTTGGCATCATGACATCTAAAATGATCAAAGCGATATTTTTTTCCTTATAAAAAATATCCAGTGCCTCCTCACCGTCTCCGGCTTCTAATACTTCATAATCCTGCCGCACCAAAAAGTCACGGACTAATTTTCGCATTCTGCTCTCGTCATCTACTACAAGAATTTTTAATCTTTCCATGTCATCCTCCGATTTTGCCTGTTCTATGCTAAAAATATCACATTTTTATGGCTATTCTGTGAATTCAGACTGTTCCGGCTCTGCTTCAATCCCAAGTTCCAGCTCTTTCTCATGCACAGCCTTTTCGCGCTCCGTAAGTTCCTGCTCCCAGGATGCATAGCGGTTCAAAAGCTTTGACTGATAATCTACAATTGTAGGGCTGTCACTTGTCAGTGTGATCACAAACATCGCGATCACGCACACAACAAGAACCACATTCACCCAGACCGAAATCTTTAACTTTCCAGAAGATTCCGTCTCCAAAGCTTTCTTGTCGATCTTCTCCTGCTGTCTTTCCCGCTTTCTCGCACGGACTGCACGGACACGTTCCTTCTGTGCGATCTCACGTTTCTGCCTTTTTAAGCTTTCTTCGAGGCGTGGATGTGTGACCGGGATTGGGAGAATATCTTCGTTTTTGATAAATGGGATCGTGATCAGATATTCCTGCAGATCTTTCAGATAGCTGTATCCTACCGCCGTTTCAAACAGTTTCTGTTCAATCATTTTGTTATATACCTGTAAAACGATCTCCGGATCATTCATATCGGTTTTTGTCTTGATATATTTGATTCCTTCGATCTCTTTTTTTGCCTGTTCTGCTTCGTCCTGATTTTCAAACGAAAATCCGCCGACACGTATTCTCTGTGTATTTTCTGGCATTCGTCTGCCCTCCGCTTTTCCTTACACATATTTCCTGTAACTGCTCGTTAATAACTATTCTGCACCACATTCACAAAATCGCTCTTTCAGAGTTTTACATACATTATAAAAAATCACACCACCGTTTGCAAGTTCTATCCATGCAGATATAAAATGCTTTCCTCCGGGATTTCCAGATACTGTGGCATTTGTTTCCGGTAGTCTTTCTGCCAGCTTTCCCTGGAAATTTTCCACCAGATATCATGTTCAAAAACAACAACAAGTTCAAACGGATCATCTAAGATCCTGCCATTGTGGCATGTCACCAGATTTGTTTTTTGACCTTCTTCCGGAAGTTTCAGATAATGTGCCCGGATTCCGATATGCGTGGTATTCTCCGGGATTGTTCCCTTTACCTGAATGGTGATATTCCAGTGTGGCACAATCATCGTATGTGCATCTGACCGTATGACCTTCTCAATATTCTTACAGCCTGTCAGTTTTGCAGCCGCAGGTGTACCCGGATTCTTAAAAATATCCTTTGTTGCGCCGAAACCTGCCTGTCTGCCATTCTCCACGATCAGCATATGCTCACAGAAACGGTAGATCTCGTCCCGGCTGTGTGTCACCATTAAAATATCTTTGTCATAAGCAGCTAAAAGTTCTGACAGCTCTAATTGCAGTTTTTCCTTTAAAAATGCATCGAGTGCGGAAAATGGTTCATCCAACATTAAAACTTCCGGATCAGATGCTAAGATTCTCGCCAATGCTGCCCGCTGCTGCTGTCCGCTGGATAATTTGCCGGGATAAGCATCCCTTAATTCTGCCACATGCAGCAGTTCCATGTATTCATCTGCTTTCTGCCCGATTTCTTCCGCAGTCAGCTTCTGTTTGCGGCAATACTTAAGTCCTGTTTTAATATTTTCTTCTACTGTCATGTTCTGGAAAAGTGCGTAATTCTGAAACAGATATCCGACATGCCTGTCCTGCACACGGAGATTGATTTTCTGTTTTGAATCAAACAGTACACGTCCATTCAAGACAATTCGCCCCTGATCCGGTGTCTCAATCCCTGCGATGCATTTCAGTGTCATGCTCTTGCCGCACCCGGACGCTCCGAGTATTCCGGTAATGCCCTTTTTTCCTTCTGTGTCAAAAGAAACCGACAGCACTTTGTCATTCAGTTTTTTTTCAATCTCGACCTGTAAGCTCATCGTATCTTCTCTCCACGTAAGTTCATACCCGTTACAATCAGCAGTGAAAATGCTACAATTATCAACACATATTTTCCGGCAGTATCCATATCTCCTGCCGCCACTTCCGAATAAATGGCAAGCGGTAAGGTTCTTGTTTTTCCTGCAATATTTCCGGCGATCATGGCTGTTGCTCCGAATTCACCAAGCCCCCTTGTAAATGCAAGCACACCGCCGGAGATGATTCCCGGTTTTGCCTGCGGTAAAATGATTTTCCAGAAAATTGTGCGTTCGCTCATTCCCAATGTCCTGCCGGCATAAATCAGATTTTGATCCACCTGCTCGATTGCTCCTCTGGCAGAGCGGTACATCAGTGGAAATGAAATCACGACTGCCGACAAAACGGTTGCCTGCCAGCTAAAAACGATTTTATAATGAAATACTTTTTCAAAAAGTATGCCGACTGGTCTTTTTGCGCCAAACAGATAGAGCAGGAAAAATCCTGCCACTGTCGGTGGCAGCACCAGTGGAAGCGTGAGCAGTCCGTCTAACCACGCCCGCGCTTTTGTGGAGCGGACTGAAACGACGCCCCTGGCTGCCCACAGACCGAGAAAGAATGTGAGGATGATCGATACCACCGATGTTTTTAACGAAATCCATACCGGAGAAAGATCCATTTTTCTGTGCCTCCCAAAATGCTTGTCCTACATCTGCTTTGCGTTACTGATTTATCGAAAATCCAGCCGCTTCAAATACCGCAAGTGCCTCATCTGTCTGTAAAAATTCCAGAAACGCATCTGCGGCTTCTTTGTTCTTAGTCTCTTTTAATTCCGCCACCGGGTAAATGACTTTTGAAACGCTCTCTTCCGGTGCCTCTGCCACGACTGTAACTTTGCCGGACATGGAAGCTGCATCCGTTGCATAAACGATTCCTGCATCAGCACTTCCCTCTGCTACCCAGTTTAATACCTCCGTCACATTTGTTCCGAGACTTAATTTGCCTTCCACACTGCTCCAGAGATCAAGATTTTCCAATGCCTCTTTTCCATACTGTCCTGCCGGAACACTCTCCGGATCACCGATTGCAACCATATCTGCATTTACAATGTCCTCAAAAGAAGTGTAGCCGTCCTCTTTTCCGGTCGGAACGATCAGAACGATTTTATTTTCCAGAAGATCCACAGATGCATCCTCTGCGATATAGCCTTCTTCCTGCAACGCCTGCATCTGCTTTAATGCTGCGGAAAAGAAAATATCCACATCTGCTCCTGCCTCAATCTGTGACTGAAGCTTTCCGGAACTGTCATAAGTTCCCTCAACGCTCACATCAGGATACTGTGCCTCAAACATTGGGATCAACTGCTCCGTGAACGATTTTTCCAGACTTGCTGCTGCCGCTAAGGTGATCGTACCTTCGATTGCGGCACTTGTATCTGCCTCTGCTGCTTCTGTGTCCGCTGTCACCTCTTTGTTTTCTGCCTGCGCAGGTGCATCTGCACTGTTCTGGCTGCTTCCACATGCAGTAAGTCCAAGGCTAATTGCTATAAGTAACATCATTGCGGTTAATTTCTTCATGATTTTCCTCTCTTGATCTATTTTCCAGCGCAATTGCCAGTGTTTCCTTTTAAAATATCCAATCCATGCGTCAGTGCTCCAATCGCATATTCCAGACACTCCCGCACCGCTTTCGGGCTTCCCGGCAGATTCACGATCAGTGCTTCCTTTCTGATTCCTGATACACCTCTGGACAGCATGGCACGCGGTGTGATCTGCAGTGAATAATACCGCATGGCTTCGGAAATTCCCGGTGTTTCCCGCTCAATCGCCTGCATGGTTGCCTCCGGCGTATTGTCCCTTTGTGAAAAGCCGGTTCCTCCGGTCGTTAAGATCAGATCTGCCTTATCTGTATCTGCCAGTTCACACAATAACTTTGTAAGTTCCTCTCCGTCGTCCGGAATGATTTTCCGAAAAACAACCTCATAGCCTGCTTTTGTCACAATATCCGCAATGATCTGACCGCTTACGTCTTCCCGTTCTCCTTTAGATGCGGTATCACTTAACGTAATGACTGCAACGCGGTACTGCACATGAAATTCATCCCCCGTCTGAATCGTTCCACCGTGAAGCACTCTGGCAAAAACACCATTCGTCGGCATGATGCACTCCCCCATTTTCTGGAAAATCTCGCAGCCGTGATGACATTCTTTTCCAATCTGTGTCAGTTCCAGCACAACATCCTTGCACGCAAATCTCGTACCGACCGGAAACTTTGTAAAATCATAGCCACTGACCACAAGATTTTCACCGAACGCTCCGTCTGTGATCTCTGCGCCACGCGCCTTAAACGCCTCGATTGTCTCCTGCGACAATAGGGAAACCTGCCTGTGCCATTTTCCTGCATGCGCATCCCCCTGTATGCCCCAATCCTCCACAAATACTGCGGATTCTATATTTTTCTTCTGCGTGCCGCGTTTCTCGCTGATGCACACAGCCCTTACTTTTCCCATTTTTTTACTCCTTTTAATAGACAAATGCGAAACTCTATTTGTTTCTCGTGATTGTTCAAAATTACTCCATCAGCCTCCGATTTCAAACATACTCCTCCGCTCGGTCTGCCCTGTCTCATTTTGTTTTTCAAATTCGTGACACTTTGGCTTTTCCATGATTGTCTTTTCGATCCGGCTTTGCAGTTCCTCCTCTGTGGCACCGCCTCGCAGCAATGTCCGCAGATCCACGCCTGTCTCATACTGTAAACACGGTTTTAAGAAACCGTCTGACATCAGGCGGACACGATTGCAGCCACTGCAGAATTTATGTGAAATTGCACTAATAAATCCAATTTTTCCTGCAAATCCTTCAATTTCAACATAGTGTGCCGGACCGCTTCCAAGTTTCTGAGTGACAGGTTTCAGTGTTCCATACGTTTCCGATAGCATTTTTCTTACATCTGCTTCCTTTAACGTATGCTTTTCTTTTCCCTGTCCGATTGGCATAAGCTCGATAAAACGGACACTGATGTTTTTTCTGGCAAATTCGGTCAGGGCAAGTAATTCCTCCCGCGTCTGATACATCAGCACACAATTAAGCTTTACTGAAACACCTGCTGTTTTCTCCGCCAGTTCTATGCCATTTAATACCTTTTGCAGGCTGTCGCTTCCGGTAAGATTGCGATAACCTTCTGCATCCGGCGTATCCAGACTGATATTCACACCGTCTAGTCCGGCTTTCACAAGGTGTACAAACTGCTCCTCCAAAAGCACTCCGTTTGTGGTCAGCGTTACTTTTTCCATTCCACACTCTGTTTTCAATCGATAAATAAGCTCCGCTATCTGTGCTCTCACCAGTGGTTCTCCTCCGGTAAGCTTCACATTTTTGATCCCAAGCTTTCGAAAAATTCCTGCAAGCTTTACGATCTCATCATATGTTAATATTTCATCCTGATTGAAATAGCATTTGCCGGTCTGCGGCATGCAGTAGGTACAGCGCAGATTGCAACGGTCTGTGACTGAAATCCTGATATAATCAATGTTCCGGCTGTACTGATCTAACATTCTTTTCTTTCCTTACTTCGCTCAAAAAGTCCGGATTTTCCACCGTCTTTTTTTTCTAAATGAACATCAAAAATCTCCATGGCACGGTCCATTGCCTTACACATATCATAAATCGTGAGAAGTGCCACATTCACACCCATGAGTGCTTCCATTTCCACCCCGGTCTTTCCGGAAACTTTGACCGTACATATTGCCGTTATGATGTTTTCTTTTTCATTGACTTCAAAGTCAACGGTACATTTGTTCAGACAAAGTGGATGACAAAGCGGGATCAGATGAGACGTCTGCTTTGTTCCCATAATCCCTGCCACTCTTGCAACCGTCAGCACATCCCCTTTTTTTGCGGTATGATTGACGATAGCTGACATCACTGCATCATTCACACGGATTTTACCGCTTGCTGTCGCGATACGCTCCGTAATCTCTTTTTCAGAAACGTCTACCATGACAGCGTTTCCGTTTTCATCAAAATGGTTCCATTCCATATTTTATATTCCTGCTTTTTCTATCTGTTTTTTTCTGCAAAACGATTCCTATAAAATCTATTCTGCTTCAAACTTTTCCAAACGAACAATCTGGGAACCGGCACTCTGCACATCCAAGGCACAGTCCGCCATGTCCTAACACATAAAAATCTTCCGCTTTCACCGGAATCCCTGCTGCGATACGCGGCAGCATAATGTCAAAGATCGTGCTCTTTGCATACATCACACAGCCCGGCAGTCCCATGACCGGGGTTTTGTCCTCAAAGTATCCGAGCAAAAACATTGCGCCCGGAAGCACCGGTGCGCCATATGTGACGATAGAAGCCCCCGAACGCTTGATAGCTCCCGGTGTTCGGTCATCCGGATCTACGCTCATGCCTCCGGTACAGAGGATCATATCCACACCTTTTGCCTTGTACTCCAAAATTTTTTCTGTGATAAGGTTCTCATCATCTCCCGGATAACAGTGCTCCACTGTCTTGATTCCGTAAGCTTTCAGCTTTTCAATGACCACATCGGAAAAGGTATCCTGAATCAGTCCTTTTGCAACCTCTCCACCCGTAGTGATCAGCGCCGCGGTCTTTAACTGATATGGCAGGACATTCACAAGCGGCGCTTCCCCTACTGCCCGCTTTGCTGCTTCCATTTTCTCTTTTTCAATAATTAACGGGATAATTCTTGTCGCCGCAAGCTTCGTGCCTTTTTTCACCGGGGTATAGGAATGTCTGGTCGCGATCATCATGTTGCCGAGTGAATTGACGGCTAGAAGCTTTTCCACGTTGACGGTTAAAATTCCGTCAATGTCAGAGGTGAGTTCTATTTTTCCCTCTTTTGGCTCTGATGCATGCATATGCTCGCCCTGACAGATAGCGCGCAGGATCTCTGCCGCCTCATCCTCGTGAAGCATGTTCTCATTTTTCTCCCACACGTAGAGATTTTCTTTTCCCATAGATAAGAGAACCGGGATATCCTCCTTGGTTACAATATGTCCTTTGCGGAATCTTGCGTCTTTTGTGACGCCTTTTATGATCTGCGTCATGTCATGACATAAAACATGACCGACTGCATCCTCTGTTTTGATTAATTTCATTTATTTTTCCTCTTGTTTTCTATCGAACATTACTTTGCATGGTGCTTCTCTCTTTTCCACACCAAGCACATACTATTTCATCTTACTCACACGTCTTGGCATTCGGATAGATCCGCGCCATTTTCGCATCGTCATAATGCTCATCCATGTAAACCTGCCAGCTTTCTGTCGCCTCCACCTGTCTGTCACGCTCATCATACCTTATCAAAGCAAGGCAGGAAAACACAACATTGCAGCACATAAATACGATCAACAGCCATGTTATTGTTTTTCCGATCACAACCGGAATTTTCTCGATCAGGCCTGAAATTTTTGGATACAATACTTTAAACCATACTACCGCTGCGATCCCCCAAAAGAAACAGTATAACAGATTGATTCGTCCACCCAGGTTAAACGGCATCCAACTGTAATCCCAGAATACTTTTCCAAAGACCAGCTCTGTGAATACACTGCACAGATACTCATAAGCTCCACCTAAAAAGGTTCCTGTCCAGAATAAAAAGCCGTCGCTTTTGTCTTTGTATTTATATAACATTGCCGTCACCAGCGCAATCGCAAGTCCCCACACAATACTGAATGGTCCCCACACAACGCTGCTGCGGCTCATCCATACTCCCGCAGTGATCCGGCAGAAAATTGTTTCCGTAAGATCTCCTAAAAATGCTCCCACAAAAAACAGCATCACAATTTTATAAAAATCGCAGCCTTTTGCAAAAACAGTTTTATCTTTTGTGATTTTTTCCACAAAGCTTGCCTTCGGGTAAGCTTTCGTCATTCGCTTTTCGATTGAGCCTGTAATCCGGTTGCCAAGCCTGATGCGGAAACGATCAATTTTGTTATTTGCCTGGAGCCACTTCTCCGGGTGTCTGCTCTTTCCTGTCACAAGCAGATAGGAGGCAAGTACATCCACCACAAGCACACCGATCAGCACCAGCAGAACAATATGTACCAAAAGCTGTGGCAGTATCGCAAGCAATCGGAATACCCACCGGTTGGCATACTTCACCACAACATAACCTAATGCACCTTTTACCAGTGAAACCGGAAGGCAGATGTAACCGTCCAGATTCCATTTACTCTTACTGTAATCCCACCAGCGTTTGTGATAAAATTTCTCGATTAATTTTCCTGCAACAAACTCTGTCACCGCTGCATATAACGATGCGAACAAAAAAAGCCAGATCCCCGTCAGCTCCTGCAGACCGACTGACATTGCCACGGCTCCCACACCATATAAAATACAAAGCGGTCCATTCACCAGTCCCCTGTTAGAAAACTTCCGGTGAAGCAGTGTCGCCACAACTGTCTCAAGAATCCAACCTGCGAAGGAATATATAAAAAACAGCCATAATAAATCATATCCGGTAAACTGTATCATTCGTATGTCCTCTTTCTGATTTTTCTTCTATATAAACATAGATATTTTTCTCGAATACACTCTTAGATTATATAGAAGCCGCCACTTTTCTTCAAGTAAATTTAAAAAGCCTTTGCAGAAAATTCTTTCCACAAAGGCTTTTCAATCACTTAAATTTGATAATTATCTTCTTACTCTTTTTTTCGCATAACAGAATGCTGTAATCGCGCAGCCGGCAAATAATACCCATAATACTGCCATACTGCCGTTATCCCCTGTTTTTGGAGAAGATGTCACGGTCTCTGCTGTTGCAGAAGCTGTATTGTCCGTCTCTGTTGCCTGACTCTGTGCTAGTTCTGCTGTTGTTGTCGGATTTGTCACAGAGCTTCCCGGTGTTGTCGGATTTTCCGGTGTTGTAGGATTTGCTGGTGATGTTGGGTTTTCCGGTGTTGTAGGATTTTCTGGGTTTGTATTAGTTTCATCTGCTTCCGCAAAAATGAATGTACTAAAATGAGTTACTGTGAAAGTAATGGTACGGTTTACACCGTCATAAATGTATCCACCATTTTCAATTGTAAGTTTCTCATTTACCGTACTGTCTGCATTCAAATGTAAAATAACAAGTTTACTGATATCAATACCTTTTGGAATTGGCATTGTAATCTGTACTGGAACAGCTAAATTGTTTACATCGTTTGCTCCATTTAATGTAATTCCAAGTGAAACACAATTTTTGTAAAGAGTAGAGTCAACGCTTGCTGCATCTTCCTTTGTAATCTTTAAACCAACATTTGTTACCCCTGCTGCAGCATTTAGTCCAGCCCCTATTACGGAAATATCTCCTGCTTCAATTAAATCACCTGCTTCGGCAGATACATCCGGTTTATCAACGGCGATTCCTGCTGTTTCGGTATACATTTTTTCGATTACCCCGATGCTGGCACGAGTGTCACTATTGGTCTGTAATGCCACTTTTAACTCGTTTGTATCAAGGCTATCCAGTCCTTCTTTTAATGCTTTGGCAATGGTAACTTTATCTGCATCGGATGCATTATTATAGATCATGTTTAATGTGTCTGCATCTGCTTTCTCAACAGAGTCAACCCCTGCCTCTTTCAGAACATTATTTAAAGTATCCTTTAAATTATTGTCCACATCTTCGCCTTCTTTGGAAGGATTATAAACATCTGTAAATAATTCGTCACTGTTTGCAACTGCTGTGATATCGTTACTTAACGTTCTTATACCAACTTTATAGAGATAACCTTCCTGTAAATAATTACTATAATCATAGGTCACAACATCAGAATTAATATAGCTGCTTCCTGGAACATATTCATTAAATGAAACACCATTATCAGAACTTCGATACAGAAAATAAGTATATCCATATGCCCCTTCTACAGCGGGAAACGATACTATACCATTTTCGAATGTTGCTTTTGTTATATCAACTTCTGGCATTTTACTTTCCGGTTTCACATAATCATATGTTATACTCTGCACTTTAGAATATGAATTATCTTTATATGTAATTATTCTCCATTCATATGTTCCCGATTCATTCATATATTTAATAGCACTGTCATTTTTTTGCTCTCCTGAATGATCATATGTATCCGTTGATTGATAACGTACATTCAAAAGATGTTCATTATTATAAAATATAGCAACATATGTATCTGTCATTTGCGGCAAAATAGTAAAATCTAAAATGCCTTTGTCTACACTCATATTTGCATCGTATTTGATTTCATCCCCATTTGTATACACAATATCAGAATTATTATTATCTAAAAGAACTGAGCAGCTATCTACATACCTACTAAAATTCAATTTTTTGTCAGGCGATAAAGTATTTCCATCCTGATCTATAATCCATGCATATACATAATCACCATCATTAACAGTGAAAGTTACAGTAGATGAATTTTCTTTTGTTGCAGATGCAAAAGCCTTCTCTATCTCTGTATATCCCTGCGAAAAATAATTATACTGATAATGTGCAATTCCACATCCGCTTGCATTGGTAGACAACTCAATTTTGAATGTCTTATTTCCCATGTCAAATTCTTTAATTTTACATGTAATAGTGTCCCCCGTTTGTGATGACTGCTCTGCATATGATATCGTATTTGGCATTATAAATAAAATGCTCATGACTGCCATACACATAGCCAATAATTTGCGTAGTGTTTTCTTCATTTTCATGCTTTCCTCCTATAAATGTATTGATACAGCAACAAAATCAAACCCCTTGTCCTATTTTCTAAAATAATGGTTATAATTTTATTAACTGCTCAGTACGTTCGTCTTATTATGTAAAAGACGAACCTTTTTCTTTAAAACATATTTACACACTTAGCTTTCTGTTTTAATGTCGCATGAACATATAAATCCATGGTAATCTGTGTGGAAGAATGCCCTAAAATAGAGGAAACTGTTTTACACTCAACCCCACTCTCAAGACACGAAGACGCAAACCCATGACGCAGCGAATGAAAATTATAATCAGAAAGATTACAGTGCTTTAAAATGGTTTTAAAATGTTTCTGCACATTCCGGGGTTCCGTACAATGTGTGGTTCCTGTCAGGAAATAACAATCCTCCGGTTTTCTTTTTTCTTTCAAACAGTTTTCCAAAAAATCAGGAATCGGTATCGTTCTTATCGATGAAAACGATTTTGGAGTTCGGATATATAGCATTGTTTTTGGAAGTCCTTCCCTGTAATTATCATTTTGAATCCGCGATACAGTCCTTTTTATCTCAAATATTCCCGTGTCCAGATGAATATCTTCCCATTTCAATCCACACAATTCACCAATTCTGATACCTGTGCTTCGGCACAACAGAATCCCAAGTGCATATGTGTCATTTTTCTGTAATAAATATTCTTTGATACATGCACTTTCGTCCTCAAGCAGTACTTTAGATTCCAAACGGTGAACGGTAAGATAACAGTGATGTATCATTTCTTCATATTTTTCGTTTTGCACTGCATGTTTTCTTAGAATCGTTTTCAAAACACGCAGCGCAGAATAAATGGTACTATCCGCATATTCTCTTTCCTGCAAATCTAAAACCAATTGTTCGAGATATGCCTTGTTCAATTTCATGACATCAATTTTCCCTAATTCCGTTTCAATCAGCTTTCTGATCAGATAACAGTAATTTGCATACGTACTTTTTTTGATTTTTGTTTTTTGCTGTATCAGCCAATTTTCACACATTTCTTCTGTTTTTAAATCATTGTTCATAGTTCCTCGTTTCCGCATTGTTCCTTATTTTTTTGTTGAAACACAATGCAATTACAAATTATAAAAGGTTGTTACGTCTCTTGCTTTTTGAATTGAAATATGCTAAATTAGATAAGAAAAGGTTCGTCTTTTACATAAAAAGACGAACCTTTTTTGCTCCTTACATGTGTCACATATTTAAGATGTCGAATCAAAACATGAATGGAGGATAATATTATGCGCTGGTGATCTTTCGTTATAGAATAGGAGCCGACCCTAAATAATGCATCGTATCTAGGTCTCGTAATATTCCAAAAATACCAAGATGCTCGACCCCTTTATCTGTTTTTACCCATTGATAGTTCATCCCCATATAAGATTCCTTACTGTTTTCAAAGTGATAATGAAAATTCGCTTACGATAGCAAAAAAATAAGGAAACCATTGATTTTTCAAGGTTTCCTTATTTACAAAATAGAGCGGGTGATGGGAATCGAACCCACGTATCCAGCTTGGAAGGCTGGTGTTCTA